>Ga0233430_1001502_pt1 | contig 32429 bp, 29 predicted proteins | sample SI_118_April2016_2_FD_179883 | JGI IMG/M metagenome (GOLD analysis project Ga0233430, IMG submission 179883) | Seawater microbial communities from Saanich Inlet, British Columbia, Canada - SI_118_April2016_150_MG | ecosystem: Environmental > Aquatic > Marine > Inlet | place: Canada: British... | reverse complement strand
GTTAGATTATAGTTTTTAACAAGGATATTCAATATGTTCGGCGTAACAAAGGCCGGCAATGATGGTCCTAAATGGATGTCCTTGATACCGAGCTTGAGCAGGCTGTAGAGAATGGCAACTGCTTTTTGCTCGTACCATGAAATGATAAAAGACAGGGGTAGTCCGTTGACATCCGTATCAAAGGCTTTGGTCAGCGCCACGGCAATCTGGACGGCTGAATGGGCATCATTACATTGGCCCACATCAAGGAGTCTCGGGATGCCATTAATATCACCTAGCTGGTGTTTGAAAAATTTATACTTGCCACAGGCCAGTGTGAGGATAATACTGTTATCCGGTGTTTTTTCCACAAATTCAGTATAATAGTTTCTGGATTTTTTAACCCCGTCACAACCACCTACCAAAAAGAAATGACCAATGGAACCGTCTTTTACACCCGCAACGATTTTATCAGCCACACCGAGAACTGCCTTGTGCCCGAAACCCGTCAAAATTTCCATATCTTTTTTATCTTCGCTATAACCTGGAAGTGCAAGCGCTCTTTCAATCAGTGGTCCAAGATTATTTTTATTCAAATGTGTCAGGCCAGGCATTCCAACAGTCCCGGAAGTGAAAACATTTTTCTTATAAGATTGTTTTGGTTTTTGAATGCAATTGGAGGTCATGAGGATTGCGCCTGGAAAATTGGCAAACTCTTTTTTCTGATTTTGCCAGGCAGTACCATAATGGCCGTAAAAATGAGGGAAGCGTTCTTTTAATTTCGGATATCCATGGGATGGTAACATTTCACCATGTGTGTAAACATAGATACCTTTGCCTGCACTGGCACTTAAAACCGCTTCAAGGTCAATATAATCATGACCGGAAACCAGGATAGCTTTGCCTTTTTTGACACCAAGGGGAACCTTTGTTGGTATAGGATCACCATAGGCACCGCTATTGCCAAGACTTAAAAGCTCCATTGCTCGAAGGTTTTTTTCTCCACATTCAAGGACCAGTCCAAGATAGGCATTTGCATCCATACTTTTATCCTCAAGGGAGGCAAGACCTCTGTGGACAAATTCATAATTGCCTTCATCTTCCTGGCCGTGCTCTGCTGCATGATCTGTATATGCTGCCATTCCCTTGATCCCAAAAAGAAGCATATGCTGGAGCGATCTAAGATCCGGATCAATATCAGGGACTGACATTAATCCATATTGTTTGCCCTGTTTAATCATGCCTTCCAGGGAAGGTTTTAGTTTCAGTGTCAGGCTGTCACTATCTGATGAAATAGTACCTCCGGCAGCTTTCACACGTTTGATCATCTTGTCTCTCAAAGAAACAGATTCCTGGAGTAAATTTTCAAACCGGTAGGGATCAAATTCCACATTCGTCAGAGTGGAAAACATTGCCATACAGGTAAACTGGTTGGTTTCAGAGTCACTGATATTCACTTTTCTAGCGGCAACAGCTGCAATGGAAATCCCTTTAAGGGTATGAATTAAAAAATCCTGAAGCGCTGCCACATCCGGAGTTTTCCCGCAAACACCGATCCTGGTACATCCCTTACCACCCATGGTCTGTTCACACTGGTAACAGAACATTTCTTTTTTTTTTGTGGCAGCAAACGCTTTGTTGGAAGACAAAATAGAAGGCAGAAGGGTCGATGCTGCAAGACCCATTGTACTGGTTTTAATAAAATTTCTTCTTGATACGCTTTTCTTTTTCAATTTAAATCTCCTAGGCTAAATTATAAATTCCCCGTTATGGGTTTTTCTTTTGACACTAATATGACAAAGGAAACAGAGGAAATCATTGATCTATGTCAATTTTTTATAAATTTTTTTATAAATTTTGGAAAATTCTTATATTGATTAAAAAATCTATAAAATTTTTATGCAAGGTTGGGGTTTATTCATTGCTCTGATTAATATTGCAAAAAACATTATCTCAAATCAGGCTATGGTTCAGGATCTTTCCTCTGGGAATCCAATTGGACTTTTTGCGCCTGGATGTTTTTCATTATCTTTATCATTTTTTCCATCATTTCAGGATCAATTCGACCATTTTTATTCCATGACATATTGTTTTGGAATATATATCCAAGATATTGGGTTTTTGAGATTTTATTTCGCCAGTTTCCTGATATTTTAGCTATAGATATACCCACAACAAAAATGAGTATCATTACCAGGGCAATTGTTAATTGCTCAACCCGTATTTTATCTGAAAATATAAAAAAACCAATGGAACGCTTTTCAGGACAATGTTTAATGCATCTCATACATGTTGTACACTCTGAAGAATGGATGAGTTCTTTTTGTCTTATTTTTATTAATCCTGGACATTTTTTTTCACATATACCGCAATCTATACAATAGGATGGATTGCGTTTGATCTTTCCAATACTAAAAAAACTTAAGATTCCAAGGATTGCTCCATATGGACAAAGATATCTACACCAGAAATATGGGATAATAAACGATAAAAAAATCAATACAAGGATAACGATTAAAGAGGTGTTTGAGATATTGATAAAAAACTTGAGCATCTTAATATCAGCAAACCGATTGTAAGGGCTTTGGATAAATTGTTCAATGCTGTTTAACGGCATTTTGTAAAAGATATTCCAAATAAAAAATCCAGCCAATACATATTTTATACTTCTCAATAATAAATCAACCGGGACAGGTAAACCGACATTTTTTTTAAAAATATTAAAATGCAATTTAGCAAGACAATCCGAGAGCAGACCCAGGGGACAAACCCAACTGCAAAACCCCTTTTTTACTATAAAGGCAGTCAGACAGATAATTAAAAACAGCACTAATGCTGAGGGGTGAACACTGTTTATTGTTCCGGTTAACAACAAATGTTTTAAACTGACCAGAGCACTTATGGGAAGAAAGGCTTCCACACCCGGAGGTCTTTCAAAGTCAGGTATTATTCCTGTTTCAAGCTGAGAAACAAAAAAATAAAACTTAATTCCCGTGCTGACGATAACCAAACAAAATATAATCTGTACCAACATCCTTAGTGAAAGGTAAGATTCTAATCCTTTATATTCTTGAAATTTTTTTTTCATATTCCTCTTTTATCCATAAGCTTTTACTCCTTTATATCGCCATGGATTTAAAAATGACTTGATTTAAATCAATAAACTTATAAAACTTGATCTAAATCAAATAAACTATTCATTTTTTCAGCTATACTTTCTTATGAATGCCAACAAAATAATTAAGTTTCAGCCCTGATTCAGGCTCTGTGTTAATCTTTTAATGAGTTAATCTTTTTATGAAAGGATAAGTGATTAAATGTCATTTTTCAGTAAAATGAGTGGGGGAAAACAAAGTCCACCAATGGTGAGTCTTTCAGAAATCACATGGTCATGGATTGGTGCTTTTTTAGGGATAACACCTTTGGCGTTTTTAAATTACAACCTTTTTCAAGGTCATGATCCGGTATTTATTATCGGTTCTTTCGGCGCCTCTGCTGTTTTGATCTATGGTGCTGTTAAAAGCCCTTTAGCTCAACCGAGAAACCTTGTCGGCGGCCACATGGTCTCGGCTGTTATTGGTGTTATTGCCTATAAATTATTCTATCCTTTTCCCTGGTTTGCCTCTGCTTTTGCAGTTGCCACTGCAATCGCAGTGATGCATGCAACCAAAACACTTCATCCTCCCGGCGGTGCCACTGCATTAATCGCAGTTATTGGAAGTGAGAGAATTCATGATCTTGGCTTTTTATATGTGTTCGTTCCTGTTGGTGCCGGGGCAATGATAATGTTAATCGTGGCATTGGTCGTTAATAATATTGCAAAATCAAGAAGATATCCTGAATTCTGGTTTTAATATTTTGATGAGACCTGCGCTACTTATCCAGGACTTCACGTGCCTTCTTTGCAAGATCCTTCATTACAATGGGCTTTAATGTGGTATCGAAATTTCAATATCAGTAAGAGCCCAAAATAGAATTTCTAAATTTTTATCACCCGTGACACAGAAATGGACAACCGCCCAAATCCAAATTCCTTGACAACATACCTAAAATAACAATACAACCTATATTCAAAATAGTTAATCTCTCTTCATAATTTTATTAGAAATCTCAAATAAAGGAATTTTCTTATGAAAAAAGTTATTGGTGGATTGATAGCAATTATTCTTGGTTTATTTTGTTTCTCAGTATTCTTTTCAGCCTTTCTAAACCTTCTGGCTGGTATAATACCTCTAACTCTTTTATTAGGTGGATGCCTGACAATTTATCTTAAACATGAGGACGAGTCACATGAATGCGGTGAGGCGACGACAGATTGTTGTAATAATAGCACTAAGACAGATACTCCCTTACCAACGATTCCTTTAAAAACTGCATCTACAGAGACCAAACCTGAAAAAGCAGAACCAAAGCAAATTGAAACAAAATTGGTAGAAACCAAATCAACAGAAACCGAAACGATTGAAAATGTAATTGATAAACCCATTGATGCTACTCCCTTGTTGCATGGTAATACAAACTCACATGTTTTTCACAATCCGGATTGTAAATTTTCAAAAAGTAAAAAATGTACTGCATCTTTCAACACAAGAGAAGAAGCAATTCAGGATGGTTATAAACCCTGCAGAGCCTGTAACCCTTAAACAAGAGACAAAAATTGAGTGACTTAGTGATCCAAAACTCTATTGTCCTCATTATTGAACTGTATTAATTCAGAAATTTTAAAAAAAAGTTCATTCTTATAATCAAGAGAAAAAAAATGGCCAATTCAAATATTACAAAACCAATAAATCAGTTAACACAGACCAACCCGAATATAAAAGAATATCGCTGTCCCTATTGTAATCGAATACTTTTCAAAGGAAATGTTAAGAAAATAAACATGGCGTGTCAGCATTGTCAAAAATTTATAAAAGCTGATGAACATGAACTTTTAAACATACAGACAGACAAAACCTGAAATTATTATGATGCTATCAAAAACATTTGCACACTGCTGACAGACAGGGTCCACGACTACAATTTGAACTAATTTTAAAACTTAGCCAATAAAATCCAATTCATATAAAAGTGCTTTCACTAATTTTTAATTTGACAAAAAATATTCATTCTCTATAATTCAATTAATTGCTTGAATAATAGAGGAGTAGAATATCATGAACCCCGGCAGGCGTTTTAAAGATGAAATATACGATCAATTTTCCAGGATCGGCAAAGCTGTTTCAAGCCCTAAACGACTTGAACTCTTAGATATCCTTTGCCAGGGGGAAAGATCTGTTGAAAATCTTGCAAATGAAACCTCCCTTACCATTGCCAACACATCCCAGCATCTCCAGGTATTAAAAAACTCTCGCCTGGTTGAACAGGAAAAAAAGGGATTGTATGTGGTTTACCGACCTGCGCCAATGGTATGCGAATTCTTTTTGTCCATGCGAAAAATTGCCGAGAATCGGATAGCAGAAATTGAACAGATCAAAAACCGATTTCTTGAGGGCAAAAAAGGTATGGAACCCATTAACCGGGATTCATTGATAGAACGAATAAAAAATAATGAAGTGACAATATTAGATGTCCGCCCTCCACAGGAGTTCAGGGCAGGCCACATTATTGGCGCTGTGTCCGTACCTTTAAAAGAACTTGAACTCATGCTGGCAAAACTACCCAAAAAAAAAGAAATTGTTGCCTATTGCAGAGGGCCTTATTGTGTCCTTTCTGTTGAGGCAGTAGAATTGTTAAACAAAAAAGGATACCATGCCGTCCGTCTTGAGGAAGGCGTTATGGACTGGCGTGCCATGGGATTACCTGTGATATCAGGTGAATAATAGTTTAAGGAAGATAATTTGAAAATAATTAAAAAGAACTTCATAGCATTGATTGTAATTTGTCTGACAATTAGTTCTTTGTGGGTTTCCAACCGAGCTGTTACTCCCAAGGAAGCATCCTGGGCGGATGTGGTGGCAGAATCAAGGACCGGCGGGTATAGCCTTATAAAAACAGATGAACTTTGGAAAAAATACCAGAAAGGTCCTGAAAATCTTTTGATCATTGATACCCGCCAGGAGTGGGAATTTCGAACCGGCCATATCAAACAGGCCGTCAATTTTCCAATAGAACCTACCTGGCTCTCCCGTTGGCAGAAAAAAACGCCTCTTGAAAAATTTTTAGGCCCGGACAAAAACCGAACCATTGTTTTTTACTGAGCCGGCCTGGCATGAGTTCGAAGCGACTCGGCAGCCCGTGTGGCTGTAAAACTTGGTTACTCAAACATTTATCGTGACCCGCTTGGATATCCTGAATGGCATGCCCAGGGATTTCCTGTAAAAACAGCTCCGGCAGGAACTGCCGGTATTGAACAAGCAGGGGATATTTCAGATCTTTCCAAAGATAATGCCTATGGCAAATTACATGGTTGGGCTATGATTTGGACACTTTTGGGTATTTTTGTCGGGGGCATGGCCCTGAACCTTACTCCCTGTGTATATCCCCTCATTCCCATCACAATCTCCTACTTTGGCGGCAGGAACGGTAAAGGGCAGACGATTGTCCACGGCATATGCTATGTGGGCGGAATTGCCTTTACAAATTCAATGTTGGGTGTATTTGCTGCCCTGACAGGCGGATTGATGGGGGCATTATTACAGCATCCTCTGGTATTGATGATTATTGCAGTTCTTTTGATTTCTCTTTCATTCAGCATGTTCGGATTCTGGGAATTACGGATTCCCTACGGCCTTATGCAGACCGCGACAAAATCACATGCCGGATATTTAGGTTCTTTATTCATGGGGCTTATGATGGGAGTTGTTGCAGCACCCTGCATAGGTCCTTTTGTCCTTGGACTGCTCACATGGGTGGCCAGCATGGGGAGTCCATGGCTGGGATTTATAATTTTCTTTACCTTAAGTTTAGGACTTGGACTGCCATTTTTTTTCCTGGCAATTTTTTCCGGTAATATTAGTAGACTTCCCCGGTCCGGAGAATGGATGCTTTGGGTCAGAAAACTTATGGGCTGGGTATTGATGGGTATGGCTGTCTATTTTGTACAGCCGCTTTTCTCCAAAACTTTTGGAACCTTTGCCATGGCAGGCGTGGCTTTATCAGCAGGGCTGCACTTAGGCTGGATAGACAAAACAAAGGCAGCATTTAAAAGCTTTGAAAGGATTAAAATGACAGCGGCTTTGGCGTCTCTTGTGTTCATGACTATTCTTGTGGTGACTTTTATCACCCAGGGATCCGGAGCAAATTTTAATTCCTATGATGAAAAACTACTGGTGCAGGCAAAAAATATAAATAAACCTGTGATCATTGATTTTTCTGCAGAATGGTGCAGCCCCTGCCGTGAACTTGATGATCTTACTTTTCATGATGAAAAAATAGTGGATATAACAGCAAAGGATTTTATCCTGATCAAGGTAGATCTTACCCGCAAAGGTGATCCAATCCATGAAAAACTGCTAAAAAAATATCATATCAAAGGTGTCCCAACTATAATTTTTCTGGATAGAAATGGAAAGGAAATCAAAGGACTACGTCTGGTAGATTTTGAACCCCCGGAGCAATTTTTAGAAAGATTAAACAAGGTAAAACTATTATTGTAAGAATATATAAATTATTTAAGGAATAAATCATGTTAAAAGTAAGCTTTTTTTTAAACGAGCCCAATGGCAAGCCCTGAAAACATTTTAAAAAAATCATGCCCGGGCTGGGCAAAACATATGATATAGAAATCCAAGTCATTTCAAAACCCATTTCAGAATACAATACAGATGAATATTTTGAACTGGATCTGCCGGTAGCCCCTGCAGTATTGGTGGGAGATGAAATTGTGGCAGAAGGGACAGATGTACCAGGGCATGACATAGAGGTTTCAATTTGCAAACAATTGGACTTATCTGCCCCTCAAAAAAAAGAAAAAGGGTTTTTAGGAAAACTATTTAAAAAATAAAATTATGAGGACATATGAATTCCGTTCCTTTTGAAATGGGCCCTATCAGACCGGTCGATGAAGCTGACAGCCTGTTGATTCGAACTACCCGGGGCTGCCCTTGGAATAGGTGTACCTTTTGCAGCCTGTATAAAAATATGAAATTTTCCCTGAGATCTGTGACCGAGATCAAAAAAGATATCATAGCTGCAAAAGAATATTTCAATGGACACCCTTTTGAAACATGTTTTCTCCAGGATGGGGACAGTTTTGTCATGGGAACAAAAGACCTGATCGAAATTCTGCAAACACTTCGAATTGCGTTCCCATCGTTAAAACGGATCAGCTCTTATGGCAGGGCTCAGACCATGGTTAAAAAAACCGCTTCAGACATGAAAGACATCTTTGAAGCCGGGTTAAACAAACTCTATTGCGGCATGGAATCTGGATCAGCCAGTGTGCTTGAAAAAGTTAAAAAAGGAATCACTCCGGAATCTATTATCAAGTCAGCCCGAATGGCCAAACAAGCCGGTATGGACACAACCCAGTTCATTATTCTTGGACTTGGGGGGAAACAATTATCAAAACTCCATGCGATTGAGACGGCCAAAGTGCTCAATGAAATCAACCCGGATTATATCAGATTGCTCACCATTGGGGTAAAGCCTGGCACAGGCCTTGACAGCCAAATTGCAAAGGGAGAATTCATTCTGCCGTCTGAAACCCATATGATCTCGGAACAGCGGCTGCTCCTTGAACATCTTGAGAATATTACAAGCCATTATGCTAATCACCACAGTGTTGACCTGCTTCTGGAGGTCAGGGGCAGTCTGCCCACAGACAAGGATCGGATGCTCACTATCCTGGATCGTTTTCTATTCTTGAGTGAAGCTGATAAAATCAATTTTATTCTGGGAAGACGTCTGGGATATTACAGACGTTTATCTGATATAAAAAATGAGCTTCAGTATGGGATTGTAGAAAAACAGGCCCAGAAAATAAGGCGGACTAATTCTGATTCCTTTGAACAAGTTTTCCACGATCTGCGCCGGCAGGTGATCTAACTGATATTTTCCCTCGACGAAATGCAAATCAGGCATTATTTTAAAGATAAGTTTAAGCAAACTCTTTTAAATGGAGCTTATCATGAAAAAAATTATATCGTTATTTATTATATTATTTGCCTCAACTTCGTCAATTGCCGCTGATGGCAAATTAATAAATTATCAAATCAATAACCAATCCTATGAGGGATATTATATAAGTCCATCTAAACAAGCACCCCTGGTGTTACTGATTCATGACTGGGACGGATTGACTGAATATGAAATCAAACGATCCAATATGCTTGCAGACCTTGGGTATGCAGTATTTGCCCTTGATCTGTTCGGGGCAGGTGTCCGTCCAACCCAGGTAAAAGACAAACGACAACATACAGGTGAGCTTTACAAGGACAGACAAAAAATGAGGGCATTGATGGAAGGCGCACTTATTGAAGCACAAAAACAGGGAGCGAATACCGACAATGCTGTGGTTACAGGGTATTGTTTCGGGGGAGCGGCAGTACTTGAATGGGCTAGGTCCGGAGTAAACCTTAAAGGGTTTGCCACTTTTCATGGTGGGCTTCAAAAGCCTGAAGGACAGGACTATTCAAATGTCAAAGGCCAGATTTTAATCCTGCACGGCACTGCAGATTCAGCAATACCAATGGAGCAATTTGCAAAACTGGCCAAAGAGCTTGAATCGGCAAGCGTTCATCATGAAATGATTACATATAGCGGTGCTCAACATGCTTTCACTGTATTTAATTCAAGCCGCTACAAGGAATCTGCAGACAAAAAATCCTGGGCACGGTTTAAACTATTTTTGATTGAAACAATTGGAGAGAAAAACCCCCTACCCTTGTACAATAATTAAAGTAAACCCAAATGTTGCAAAAGCCATGAACGGTGAAAATTATAATACAAAAAAGATGAATACAGAAAACCACTTATGTTGAATTTCAGAGTCAGGTTTCAAATTGAGATCATTTGTTAATAATTCAGGAAAGTTACATGCGATGACCCTGTTTAAAAAATATCCACAACCCAATTTGTTGTCGTTTTATCTACACGTCTTAGCCGAAGCGAATTATCCCAAATCAGCCGCGCTTTTGCGCCACCTGGGCAACGGTACAATTATCTGGATAAAACGCCATTTGCCGAATTTGGCAATGCTGCCATTTTCGGCAAATGGTATTGGAACGATGTCCGGACCAGGCACAATCGCTCTACAGCCCTGACCTGGAGTTGGTTTTAATCTTAGATTTTTAAAATGTTATCCGAATGTGCTTGCTCCGAACCCCTATCGGCCTTTGGATATCCGAATCCTTCACTGGGTGATTTTAATTTGATACTATGCCTTAGCTGTTTGCCAATTCTGTTTTTAAATCTTTTTTAAGAATTTTTCCGGTAGCTGTCATGGGGGATTCCGAGCACTGATGCCAGGGAGATCTCGGGGTGGATGAACAGTACTTCTTCAATCTCCCTTGGATATACATTGTATCCGCCATGGAATCCATTGAAATCACAAGTGTGGAGATGGGCCAAAATCTCGAGTATTTGACGGGTGGCAAAACACCCCTTGAAAGGGTCTGCAAATTGTTGTCATCGCTACACTTATAAGGGTTAGCAAAGATAGAGGTCTCAGGTTTCAAAGGACGTAGAGGCATTGTTGAACAAATATGTTCAACCGGTGGAGTCAATTTTAAGAGTTTGTCCAACCCATTGAAATGGCTGGCTTTTTTAATAAATCGCCTGGATTTGTTAACCGACATTCCCTTAAAAGCTCAAAAGAATCCGTAAAACACAGTCTGGACAAGGCTTTTCATGATGTTACCGAAAAAGGAATTCCGGCCCTTGATGAAGATCCGGATAAGGCCATCCTGATGTTAACCTGTGCAAAATTACTTGAAACCTGACTTTTTACAAGTTCATCAACCTTGATCATTGGAAACGCAAATATCCTTCACAAAGATGATGCCAAGCAGGATTGATTGATAAGTTTATCAGGATTAAAATTGTTGCTTATGAGTAAAAAAACTGGAAACCACTAAAGTTTATCAATGTACCCGGGAAGGAAAAATACGGGCATTGCATATTGTGATTGATTGTTTCAAATAAAATGTGGACTAATAGGATAGTCCGGATGGCTTTTTGAAACCTGAAAGGGTCAGATTTTAGCCAGTAGTGTTCATTTAAACAAAAAGACATTCTTACAGTAAGACGTTTCCGGCGTGAGAGAACTTCAACACCGCCCAGTAACGTTGAAATATCTGTTTTTTCGTTGTAAAAAATACATGAGAATACATTAAATACATAGCATTTTATATCCGGCTAATTTAAGTGGTGTTTTGTTCTTCAAAATTAATCTATAGATTACAGATTGACATATCGTAGTGTAATCATTTTTGGAGGTGGATTCAGGAAAACATCTGTGGTTTTCCCCAATATTTTTTTTGGCATATTTGTTTTCAAATTTCCTCAAGTCCTTGTTTTAATTTTTGTAAACGGGTCAGGACATCCTCAAAATCATATCTTTGTTCCAGTATGTGTATGACTAATCTGAAACTTGAATCCTCTGCAGTTTCTTTATCCAAAATTTTTATTATTTCGTTCAAGCACCTATTACTGCAGATTTTGGCCATATCATGCCCCAAAATTCTTATACTTGCTATTTCATCATTGAAGTCTTCTGATTCAAAAAGCTCTTTATTATCAATATAAAGCCTCTCAATAATATCAGTGTATTTGTACTGGAGTAATAAGAAATATAAATCCTGAGCATCTTTCTGTCGTTCTGGAAATGAATCATTCCATGATAGTAATTTCATAACAACCATTCCTGGAATTGTTGGAACTTTGATTTGATGGAAGGGCTCTTTGGAGATAATTATCGGTGTTGAGTATTTATATGCGTCTTCAAATCCTGAAACACTCATCACTGTGGTATGTTCAGGGGGCCAAGAAATAAGATTCTGATCATCAGAGACTTTTCCAAAAGGAACGATATCAATAATCGTCTCACCATATTCAAAACGCTGCTTTTGTTTTGATTTTTTAAAACCTTGTGCATTTAATAGTACGTTCTCGATTTTCTCATATAATTCCCAACTTTCTATTCTAACTGCAAAATCGATATCCATCGTCCTCCTGGGCGCACGGATTCCATGTAAATAGTCCAAAACAAAGTCTATAGCCGAGGCACCTACGATAAAAAACTTTACACCAAGCTCATCCAACATTTTTTTTATATGCAGAATTGCACTTTTATGCTCAGGGTCAACCTTACGTGAAATGTCCAAGGATATGTTTATCATAAATCAGCTTTGCAGTTTCAATTTTCCTTTGATTTTTAAATTCCAGAAGATCGGCATATATCAAAATAGGATGAACGATATCTTTTTTTTTGAAGTATGTATCTTCAGGCCAAAATTGTTGAAATATAAAGATATTACCATCTTCGGTTTTTCGCAATCTATTCTGGATGATGATGTTAGTTAAATACTCTTCATCTGCGTAGATGATGAATTCTTCTGGCTTTAGATATTTTGTAAGCTTATATGCCGCAACTTCACCACCCCACTGAGCATTATTGACTTTTAGTGGTGCATATTTCCAAAAATCCGCCGGCCCTTCAAACCTGCCTAACAGCATTTTGTATTTTAACCTTTCAGGGTACTCCAGGCACCACCGATCCAACAATGCTTTCTTATCAACTATTTTTTCCCCACGCCTACCCATTTTGATTACATGGCCTTGATTTCCAAGGTTCTGAATTACATTTCCTACAGTTCCCAAAGCGACACCTGCATGATTTGCAATAACCCGATGTGGTTTTACAATTAAATTTTGATTACGCAAAAGTGCATAAATTAATTTCAAACCCGTTTTTGTGAATGGAGTATCCCCCCTGCTCTTAAAGTTTAGTGCTTTGTCTTTCTTCCCTTTTATGAAAAAAATTATAGGAAAACAGTTGATATATACATTGCCGGCCATATCGATGAAATTAATATCATTTTGCTTCAACTCTTCTGCCAGAGTCGGATTTACAAATTTTGTAACCAACAACTGTTTATACTCATATGGAATATGATGCCTGTAATTTAATAAAATACCAAGGAGAGCCCTGTTAACAAAAGGCTTTACTTCAACGCAAAATTTTAATTCTATTTCGCGTATTTGAATTTTAATATACGCATCCGCTCTGAAATCGCCAACAATGGTTTCTAAATCTTTCAGCTCTGTCTCTATTTCAATACCTATGCTTTCTTCAAAAGCATTTAGGGCCGTTGTTAATACCTTGCGTTCCATTAACTCAAATCTCCGATTTTGTTCAAATTTAAGATTTGTTCATATAAATTGAACATATAAAAAAATTGAACAAGATGTCAACAGTTTATTTGATTATATGTTCAATAAAATATTGTGTTCAAAAATCATGAACACTATTAAAAAATGAACGAATATCTACAGAAGATTGATCATAAAATTTATGAAATATCCGGGCTAAAGAATATCCGCATAAATCTGGGGTAATCCGGCCTGTTTGATTTTCATGGCAGTATGATGATAATTGTATGTTACAAATCTTGGTTCAACCGTGCTCTTTTGAATATCCCAGATAACATAGGTGGCTTCATGGACTCCGTTTTTTGCCTGGCCCACACTGCCGACATTGATGATGTATTGTTTGTCATCTAATATAGAAATTTTTTGGGTAAACCCTTTCTTTTTAAGTCCCTTATTATCAACTTCATAGATTCTCAACAGATGTGTATGCCCGCCAAAGACAATGCGTTCATGAAGCTTTTTAGCGCGCTTGATCAGCTGGGCATCAGATAAATTAAAAATATAGCCATCAATTAAATTTGAAGAGATGCCATGGACAAATAAGGCTCCATACAATGCCAGGCTTGAATCCAATGAAGAAATGTATTGTATCGAGCTATCTGATAATTTTTTGCGGTTGATATCAAGGGCAGTTATGGCATTTAGATTAAATAACCTTTTATAGCTGTCGTTAAGAATGGCGAATTCGTGATTGCCACGTATCGATGTAACTAAACAGGATTTCAATTTCAAAAGAACGTCTTCAGGGTCAGGGCCATACCCGATATTATCACCCAGTGAAACAATTTTTTGTATTGATTGTCCGGATATGTCATTCAATACAGATGTTAATGCTTCAAGGTTGCTGTGAATGTCAGAAATAACTGCCAGTTTTTCCATACCAACCCTCTCATCTTATCTATGATTTTTGTCTTGCGGTTGTCAATTAAAGGCAATCTGAAGTTTTCGTCCTTAAATAGCACCCCAAAAAGAACACACAGCGATAATGACAAAAAATACCCATTGAAACAATTTGGTGATAACATTTGGGATACCAGATTTTGCGGCAATTACGATCTGCCAAATGGCAAATCCTGTGTAATTGACTGCAATGAATCTAATTAAAAGAGTGTTATCAGACCCCATGTCCACGCCAAAACCTGCTAAAAGCAGAAAGGCGGTTGATAGTATTAAATAGACGGAAACATAATGAAACACACAATGCATCACTTTTTTGGGCACCAATTCAAAATCTGATTCCAGCATTGGTACAAGAAATATTTTGGTTCCCACCAGAAAATGACCAATAGTTGTAAAAGCTGATGTTATTCCAGCAACCAATAGCATCCAATTCATAATAGACTTCCTTATTTATAAAGTTATTTGATTTTAAAAAATTGTTTTGGAAATAAAAATTTATATCATATTGCATTTTCTATTTCCAGAATCTAAAAAAAAGAGTCTATCTTGGTTCTTCAGCCATGGCTATGTATTTTATTACCAGCTCTTTCACATGAACAAAATTTTTATTAAATTATATTGAAAAAAAATAGACTGATACCTATTCTGAAATTGTGTTGATTATGTCTATTTCAGTTCAGTTTTTCAAGGTTTTCTCTTGGTGTTGCTTTGATCTGTTAGTCCTGCCTGGCATTTTGCCTTATAGATCCCGGAAAAATGCCATAAATGCTTGCCCTGACAATTGTTGAAAGTAAGTCCTTTTTATATTTTTTTCCTGAAACGACCTACTCAGATGACGTTTGAAGGCAGTGTGATTTTAATTTCCGCCAAATGATGGAAATGCATTGTTTGTATCTCCCTGCACAAAATGAAAACAGGGGAAATGGGAATAATTTTCAAGGAAATAATGCTTGACATTAAATAATTGTATACAGTATACAACTATCCATAACCCGTCATGAAAATTCAACAAAACTCATTCGTTCATGACTTTATTAAAGCGGATATAACTTAAACTTAAGGATATATATCATGGCCGCGAAAACACACCAGGAAGAACTTGAAAGATTAAAGACCCTCAAACAGCGGGCATTCATGGGAGGCGGTGAAAAAGCAAGAGACCGCCAGCGTGTAAAAGGAAAACTAACCCCAAGGGAACGGCTTGACCTGTTGTTTGACCAAGGTAGTTTTGTTGAGTTAAATGATCTTGCCGAAAGCCAGTGCATGGATTTTGGTATGGAGAAAAGAAAAGTTCCCGGAGATGGAGTTATAACCGGCTTTGGTACCATTGACGGGCGAACCGCCTTTGCCTATGCCCAGGATGCAACGGTTCTGGGCGGATCAGTCGGGACTATTCATGGCCAGAAAATCTGTAGAATCATGGATGAGGCCCTGAAAGTCAAGGCCCCTTTAATCTGTCTGAATGATTCAGGCGGGGGCAGGCTTCATGAAGGTTTTTTTGCCTCCAAGGGAGTGGCCGGCATGTTCTTTAGAAATACTGCTGCATCCGGGGTTATCCCACAAATTTCCTGCATTATGGGGCCTTGTGCCGGTGTGTCAGTATATTCACCCGCTTTAACAGATTTTATCATCATGGTGGAAAAACAGAGCCAGATGGTGATCACCGGTCCAAAAGTTATCCAGGATGTGACAGGGGAAACAGTGACTTTAGAAGAGCTTGGCGGTGCCCAGGTTCATAGCCGGGTTACAGGCCAAGCCCATTTTGTTGCAAAAACAGATCAAAAAAGCATTGAATTGATCCAATATCTTTTAGGCTTTCTACCATCCAATCATGATGAAACCCCACCCTCAAAACCCAGCGAAGATGATCCGGAAAGAAAAAATGATACCCTGACCCAGATTGTACCGGCAGAATTTAAAAGAGCTTATGACATGCATCGGGTTATTGCTGAAGTGGTGGACAAAAATGAATTCTTAGAAATCCTTCCGGAATTTGCCCCCAGCATTATTACCGGCCTTGCACGCCTTGACGGAGATACTGTGGGGATCGTTGCCAACCAGCCTTCAGTTATGGCCGGATGTCTTGATTATAATTCCTCAGACAAGGCAGCACGGTTTATCCGGTTCTGTGACTGTTTTAACATCCCTTTAGTGAATTTAGTGGATGTACCCGGATATTTCCCCGGGGTTGATCAGGAACATGCAGGTATCATACGACATGGTGCAAAAATGCTGTATGCTTATTCAGAAGCCACAGTGCCAAAGATAACCCTGGCTTTAAGAAAAGAATATGGAGGGGCTGTCATGGCCATGTGCTGTGCCGGCATGGGGGTGGACCTTATGATGGCCTGGCCTGTGGCCCAGCTCGTTGTACTTGATACTGCAGCAGCCATTAATATCATATACCGAAAAGAAATTCTGGCAGCAGATGACCCCCAAAGCTTTAAGGAACAAAAAATTAAAGAATATGATTACAAGTATTCAAATCCGTTTCATGCGGCTTCCAATATGCTGGTAGACCGGATTATCGAGCCTTCTGAAACCCGGACCCAGATCATCAAAGGCCTTAAGATGCTAAAGAACAAGAAACGCCCCGTACCTTTTAGAAGACATGGGAATATACCCTTATAAAGGAGAAGCTAATACATGGATTTTTTACTGACAAAAGAACAAAAATATATTCAAAAAGCTGCAAGAGAATTTGCCATGGGGGAAATGGCACCCGTGGGCCGGGAATTTGATTTAAATGAAACATATCCTGCTGCTATTGTAAAAAAGGCAAGGGAGCTGGATCTTATCGGGCTTTTTATCCCTGAAAAATTCGGTGGCCCCGGGTTGGGTTATCTTGAGCAGGCCATGGTCATGGAAGAATTCTGGAAAGTTGACCCGGGTATCAGTCAGCAGCTTTGTTCCTTAACCTTTGGAGCAGAAGAATTCCTACTTTTCGGCACTGACGAACAAGGGAAAAAATTTCTTGAACCCATTTTTACAGGGGATGCGGTTATGGGATTTGCCATAACAGAGCCTGATGCGGGTTCTGATACCCTGGCTGCCGCAACAACGGCCGTGAAAGAAGGCAATGAATGGGTTCTTAACGGATCAAAAGTCATGATCGGAAATGGAACCCGCGGGACCTTTATGCTGGTTTTTGCCTTAACTGATCCCGATGCTCCCAGATCCAAGCGACACAGTATAATTATTGTTGAAACAGACAGACAAGGATACAAAGCTGACCCCATGCATGGTAAAATGGGATTGCGCGCTTCAGACACAGCCGCCATTTATCTTAGCAATGTCCGCGTGCCCGAAGAAAACCTTCTTGGAATCCGTGGAAATGGATTTCACCAGCTCATGGCCTTTTTTGACAGAAGCCGGGCTTATGTGAGCGCCCATGGTGTCGGACTTGCCCAGGGAGCTTTAAATATGGCAGTCAAGCATGTCAGAGAACGAAAACAATTTGGGAAACCCATTGGAAGTTTCCAGGGTGTCCAATTCAAAATTGCTGATATGGCAGTAAAAATTGAGTTAGCCAGAAATATCATGTACAAGGCTGCCTGGCTGCTTGATAATGGGAAAGCCGATACAAATGTTACTGCCATGGCAAAAATGTATGCCGCACGAATTGCAGTTGAAGTGGTGGATGAGGCCCTTCAACTCCACGGCGGTTACGGATATTTTGATGATTATGATATCGAACGCTTCTACAGAGCTGCAAAAGTCCTTGAAATCTATGAAGGGGCAAAGGAAATTGAAAAAATGATCATAGGACGGACCATTGTGGGTAGATAAAGTCCATTGTATAACTTTTAAAAAATTTAAATTTTAAGGACTCAACAATGAAACAAGAATTTTTATTAGGGAACGGAGCCATGGCCCTTGGAATATTAGAGGCCGGCTGCCAGATCATGACCTCTTACCCTGGAACCCCTTCGTCGGAAATCCTTCCTGAGGTTGTCCGATTTTCCAAAGCCTTTAACCTGAATACCAGTATTGAATGGTCTATTAATGAAAAAGTAGCCTTTGACAATGCTTTTGCAGCTTCCATATCCGGAAAAAGAGCTTGCTGCTGCATGAAAATGGTGGGTCTGAATGTGGCGGCTGATTCATTTATGTCTGCTGCTTATATCGGCAATATTGGCGGGCTTGTGATTATCTCCTGTGATGATCCAGGGCCTCATTCATCCCAGACTGAACAGGATTCAAGGCTTATGGCTCGTTTAGGAAAAGTACCCGTGCTTGATCCGGCAAATCCTGAAGAAGCAAGAGAAATGATCAAGACTGCCTTTGATCTTTCCGAAGAATTCCAGGTTCCTGTTATGGTAAGACCTGCCATCAGGGTCTGTCATGCGCGGCAGAATGTCAAATACGATGTTCTTGAAAACAATTTGACCAAGGCTGATTTTAAGCGTGAGCCAACAAGATGGGCCTCCACGCCAAAATTCAGATTTCTACAGCACAAGGCATTGAATAAAAAGCATATAAAAATCAGCGAAAAATTCAATACGCTGAAACCTTTTAATATGCATACCCTTGAAAAGCAAAAACATTATCCCTTTGGTGTTGTAACCGGTGGTGTCCCTTCAAGTGTTGTTCAGGATATGTTTGAAGAGTATGGAAGAAATGATATCCCGATCCTGAAACTGGGTGCACCCTATCCTTTCCCGGAAAAACTGGCAGATGAGTTCATGGATGCCTGTGACAAGGTATTGGTGATTGAAGAGACTGACACCTTGATTGAATATTTGTTAAGGGACAAACGAAAAACCCTGGGGCGCTTGTCCGGGCATGTACCCATGGAAGGTGAGCTTGTGCCTGAAAAAATAGAAGGTGTGCTGAATAAAACACTTTCCGATTGTGAACTTTCTCCTTTATCCGACCATGATTGCGGACAGGAAGCCTTCTCTCTTGTGGGAGGTCTTGAGCTTCCCATCAGAAAACCGACTTTGTGTTCAGGATGCCCCCACAGGGCATCTTTTTATTCCATTAGAAAAGCTCTGCCAAAGGCCCTTTTTCCATCTGACATCGGGTGCTACACTCTTGGCAGCAACCTTGGCGTTGTGGACACAGTTCTTGACATGGGAGCCGGTATTACCATGGCCTCGGGATTCTGGAATGCCTATATTCAGGATGATGTTCAAAAACCCATTGTGGCCACCATGGGAGATTCCACCTTTTTTCATTCCGGAACTACAGCGCTTATCAATGCGGTTTACAATGATTCCAGATTTATACTTGTGATCCTGGACAACCATATCACGGCCATGACCGGCATGCAGCCATCCATTACACAGGGTGACCGCGTGGATGGAAGAAAAGGTAATGCCATCGCCCTTGAGACCATTGTCAAAGGATGCGGTATAGATTATCTCAAAGTAATTGATCCTTTTGATACAAAAAATATGATCCAGACGGTAAAGGACGCAGCTAAGTACGTGAATGATCCTGAAGGTGGCATTGCAGTTATAATATCCCGCCACCCCTGTGTGATCGGGTTTAAGGATACGGCGATCCCGGAAAAGATCAAGGTAAAGATAACTGATGAATGTAATGAATGTGGATTCTGTCATTTGCGGTTTGAGTGTCCTTCCATGTATTCAGATAAAGAAACCGGAAAGACTGAAATCAACGAAGTGCTTTGTGCCGAGTGTGGTGTCTGCTTGCAGATATGCCCGCAGAATGCCATTGAAAAAGCATAAAACCTTTACGGAGAAAAACACTTATGAAGACAATCAATTATGTTTTAACCGGTCTGGGCGGACAGGGAATCCTTTTCATGACAAAGATTCTGGCAACGGCTGCTTTAAATAAAGGATATAATATTCTGGGCGCTGAAACCCATGGAATGGCACAACGGGGCGGTTCTGTCGTATCGCATTTAAGAATAGGGGATGCTAGGTCCAGCCTGATCCGGGCGGGTGCTGCCGACTTTCTTTTATCCATGGATGAGTCTGAAGCATACCGGTATCTGCCATACCTGAAAAAAGGCGGAAAATTATTTGTAAATGCTCCTTTTGATGCATTCCCGGATAAAAGGGTAGCTGAATGGCTTGAAAAAAACAGCATCGAACCCCGAGCCATGGAAGCTTCAAAAAAAGCGATGGAGCTTGGAGCTCCCCGATCAACCAATCTGGCCATGGTTGCCTTTTATTCAGCATTTGGTTACGGGCCTTTGAGTACGGATGACCTTCGGGCTACAGTGGACGATATGAGTCCCGGACAGTTTAAAGAAACTAATCTGAGAATTTTTGATGTCTGTTACGAGACCGGCAGAAGTATGGTTTGAAAAAAAATCATATTTTGATAAAAAAAACTTGATTTGAATAAATTGTACACAGATATTTGTGAACAATTAAAAAAACAAAAAACTTTATCCATTATATATGGAGGCCTTTATGGAACTTTTTAAAAATCTCACTGTACTATCACTTGAACAGGCAACAGTTGCCCCCTATCTCACCTATAGATTAGCCCAGGACGGAATGAATGTTGTAAGACTGGAACACCCGATATATGGAGATCCCAATCGATTCATCGGCGAAAACGTCCTTGATGAAAAGCGGATGAACTCTTATTTTTTATGCATTAATTCCGGGAAAAAAGCATTATCCTTAAACATGGCTGATCCCAAAGGGCAAGACATATTTAAAGAACTGATCCGCAAACTTGAAGTCGATATTTTTGTGACCAACCAGCTGCCAAAAAACTATGAAAAACTGGGTATTGCCTATGAATTGATGAAAGAAGTCAAACCCGATATTATCTGGCTGGGGCTTACAGGATTCGGTCCTGACTCCAATGAGGGTGCCTATGACCCGATTCTTCAGGCAAGATCCGGGTTAATGGAACTCACTGGAGAAGCTGGCGGTGATCCCCAGGTTTTAGGCATTCCTCTGCCTGACATGGGAACTTCTGAACACGGATATGGCCTTTTGATGAAAGCGCTTTTTAAAAGGGCGGCCACAGGAAATGGCACAAGGATTGATCTTTCCATGTTTGAATCAACAGTATCCTGGCTGACAGTCCCCATTGCCCTTTCAAAGAGCTTTGGTGCGACCATCACAAGAAGGGGTAATACCCATGAGTTTTTCAGCCCCGTGTCTGTTTATAAAACCAGCAACGGGTTTGTCTACCTGGCAGTGGGCAATGATCGTCAATGGGAATCTGTTGTATCACAGGAGATGTTCAAAACACTGGCAAAGGAAGAATATAAGAAAAACCAGGGAAGAATTTCCGATGTTACAAATCTGAACGCCGCCATTAACGCCATAACACAACAGCACACCTCTGAAGAACTCATTGAACTGTTCAACTCAATTACCGTGCCCATCTCTAAAATCAAAACAGTGAACGAGGTGGTTGAAGATCCTTTGGTAGCAAAACGCATCCTTACGTCTGAAGATCCAAAAACAGGTGCAAAAGTTACCCTTGCCCCACCACCCAACATGACACCTTTTCTTAAGGAATGTGACCGAAAAATGTCTTTTCCTCCCAGATTCGGTGAACAAAATCAGGAAATATACGGCACCCTTTTGGGATATGATGATGCTACTCTTGCTGGGTTTAAGGAAAAAGGAATTATTTAGTGTTTGAACGAAAAACTCACCCATCTACTGCGTTGCTGCAAAATTCTGAAACCTCATGTACAGTAGTACACTCCGGTTTCAAAATTTCTTGCGCCTTGTATATGGGCAATTTTTCGCCCAAATACGGGGTTTTCGGTCAAAAATTATTTAAAGGAAAATTTTATCCGGATGAAATTGGAAAACAATTTTAAAGAACGAAGGTCTCTGGGCCAGGATGTATTTGAGTATTTGAAAAAAGCAATCATTGACCAGACGATAACACCGGGTTCAAGACTTGTGGAAAGCAAAATTGCCGACATGCTTGGCATCAGCAGGACACCATTGCGCGAAGCTTTGCACAAGCTTGAGAGAGAAGACTGGATCGAGAAAATAAGTTCAGGCGGATTTCAGGTTGTCACCCTTACAAAGGATGATATAGAGCAGACCTTTGGAATCAGGAGCGTTCTTGAAGCTTATGCGGCAAGGCTTGCGGCTGTCAACCATAAAACGCGTGACCTGATTCCTTTGGAAAAAAAGGTGATGGAATTTAAGATTTGCCTTGAGACAGGCGACAGTGATGAGCTTCAAAAAATCAATACCCAGTTCCATGACCTTCTCTACGCTCTGAGTAAAAGCCCGAAATTGATAAAAATGATCAACCAGCTTCGGGCCCAGATCTCAAGATTCAGGCAGATAATCTTAAAACACAGTGAATACGCCCACAAAAGCAATGAAGACCATATTAATATGCTTGAAGCAATTAAAAACAGGGATGGTGAAGCAGTTGAGGAGCTTGTCAGAGAGCACATCATTAAGGGAAAGAAGGCAGTTTTAAGCCAGTTAAAACAAGAGGAAGAAGAAAAAAAAAGTGCCTGAAATCAAGGACATACTAGAAGGGGGCCAGATAGCAGGATCAAGAATGATCCGTCTCATTGAGGATAATGATCCATCAGCATTTGAGATGTTAAAGCTTTTGTATCCCTATGCCGGCCAAGCCTTTATTATAGGCATAACCGGATCACCCGGTGTGGGCAAATCCACTCTGATTGATGCTTTGATAACTCAGTTTCGCAAACGTGATATGAAGATTGCGGTCATTGCAGTAGACCCCACAAGCCCTTTTTCCGGCGGGGCTATTTTAGGAGATCGCCTGCGAATGCAACGCCATGCAACAGATGAAAAAGTATTTATCCGGTCTATGGCATCCAGAGGACAAAAAGGAGGCCTTTCAAGGGCAACAAAGGATACTGCCGTTGTCCTTTCTGCCATGGGGTATGATATAATTATCATTGAAACAGTGGGAGCAGGACAAGCAGAGTTTGATATCTCATTTCTTGCCCATTCAATCGGAATTGTCAGTATTCCCGGAACAGGAGACGGTATCCAGGCTGTCAAGGCGGGTATTCTTGAAATAGGAGATATCTTTATTGTCAATAAAAGTGATCGCCCCGATGCAGAGACATCCGTGCTTGAGCTTAAAATGATGCTTAACATGCGCAGACCCACTACTTGTGCACAGACCTCAACTTTGTCCCCAAATTGGACCCCCAGGGTTCTGAAAACAATTGCTCAAAATGGAACCGGGGTAAAAGAACTTGCCGATACCTTTTTATCCCATTTTGATTTCATGAAACAAAACGGCAGTATTGTCCAGAAAAAAATAGAACTGGAACATCTCTATTTTAATTCGCTCATAAAGGATCTGACCATGGAAAAAATATTGTTGTTCATTAAAAACTCAAATGATTTCAAAGACGCACTAAATAAAATTGAGTCGGGTTCAATGGACCCGATAACTTGCGCCGAAAATGTGGTCAATAACCTGAAGGTCACATGTAAACAATAAGATCACAAGTAACCTGAAGGTCACACGTAAAAATAAATTATCTGGGGTAATTAATCGCCATGAAGGGCAGGAAATAAGAAAACGAATAAAAAAATATAAACCTCCAAACTCTTCAAGGTAAAGAACGATATAAAGGAAATAAATTTATGGAAACAAAAAAAAAAATTCGGGTACTGATCGCCAAACCAGGCCTGGACGGGCATGACAAGGGCGCAAAAATTGTGGCCCTTGCCTTGAGGGATGCGGGTTACGAAGTGATCTATTCAGGGCTTCACCAGACCCTTGAGCAAATCATACAAACCGCCACCCAGGAAGCAGTGGATGTAATCGGTTTAAGCATTATGTCCGGGGCACATCTGCCTATATCAAAAAAGCTGATTGCTATGATGAAAGACCAGGGGCTTGATGATGTTTGCCTGACTGTAGGCGGAGTCATTCCTTATCAGGATATTCCAAAATTAAAAGAGATGGGAGTTAGTGAAGTGTTTCCCGGCGGAACTTCTTTTGAAAAAATTACTAAAGGCATAAATAGTCTTTGTTGAGTAAAAATATCATTTCCCATAATAGAGAGGTAAAATAATGGGTGTAGCAAAATATATCAAGGATGAAAGAGGTGCAATAAAAGAGGTGATCTACCAGTCCGGTATAAAGGTAAAACCAGCCTATGGGCCTGAAGATCTTGAGAAATCAGGATTTACATATGAAAAAGACCTGGGTGCCCCGGGTGAATACCCCTTTACCCGCAGCCTTCATCCGCAAAGTTATAGAAGCCGTGCCTGGACCACAAGGCAGTACACTGGATTCGGTACACCCGAAGAGACCAATGAACGGTTCAAGCTCATGATCGCAAATGGTCAGAATGGCCTGAACGTTGCCTTTGACCTGCCAACCCAGATGGGATATGACTCAGATCATCCTCTGTCTGAAGGTGAAGTCGGGCGGGTGGGCATGGCCATTGACTCACTTAAAGATTTTGAAACCGCTTTTGCAGGAATTCCTTTGGACCGCATAGGGTCCGGGTTAACCATCAATGCCGTAGCCACCATTATGATGGCTATGTATCAGGCAGTAGCAGAAAAATTTGGATATTCCAAAGATCAGATTTCTACTACTCCCCAAAATGATATTTTAAAAGAAATGATCGGTCGGGGTGCCTGGATTTTTCCTGTAGAGCATGGGGTTAGACTTGTTGGAGACTCCATAGAGTATGCTGTAAAGGAACTGCCCAAATCAAATCCTGTCAGCCTGTGCGGATACCATATCCGAGAATCCGGAGCCACGCCGGCCCAGGAAATAGCCTATGCTTTCGAGATTGCCAAGGCATACATAGACAATGTTGTGCAAAGAGGTATCAAACCTGAAGATTTTGTAGGACGTTTTTCCTTTAACTTTAATGTGTATGGAAACCTTTGGGAACAGATTGCCAAGTTTCGGGCCGCTAGAAAACTCTGGGCAAAAATGCTGAAAAATGAATATGGTGTTAAAGACAAAAAGAAACTTTTTTTAAGAGGATTATTTGGTGGTGGCGGTTCAGGCCTTACCAAGGAACAGCCTGAGAACAATATCATGAGAGGAGCCTATTATGCTCTGGGAGCAGCCCTGTCAGGTGCCCAGACAACTGCCTTGTGCTCCTTTGATGAAGCCTATACCATCCCCACGGAGCGCTCTGCTTTGCTTTCGCTTCGAACCCTTGAAATGCTTATGGATGAAGTTGGCTTAAGGGATACTGTTGATCCCCTTGCAGGATCATATTTTATTGAAACCCTTACCCTTGAAATGGAAGAAAAAATCCTTGAGGAGATGAAAGAAGTTCAACAAATGGGCGGGATGGTAAATTGTATATCAAACGGTCTCATCCAGAGAAAAGTATCAAAGCAGGCCTATGAATTTGAAAAAGGACTGCAGTCTGGAGAATATAAAAAAGTGGGTCTTAATCCTTCCGCAAAGGATGATTCATCACTCGATTCAACAAGTGGGCAGGCTGAAAAAACCGACGCTGGCACTGTGGAACTCCATGAATATAACGAAGAATGGGCCAAAAAATCTAAGGCTAATTTAATAGAACTCCGGGCAACCCGAAATAACAAGGATGTTAAAGAAAGCCTTAAAGCTCTTGAAAAAGCAGCCAAAGGCCGCGATAATGTCATGCCCTATCTTGTTAAATGCTGCCATGCATATGCCACTGTGGGGGAAATGGCAGGTGTATTCCGACAGACCTTTGGCGAATGGAAAGAACCTGAATTTTATTAATTAGATTGATGAGTTTCTAAATTTTTAAAATAGATGAAACAATGGCTAAGGAAAAAGTTCCATATACAAGGCACAGGTTTTAAGCAGGCACGAAGGCATACATATAGTATATCGAGTGTCTGATTAAAACCTGAAACGCAGTAGATGGGGCTTTTTACAACGCCATTTGGAGGTGTAATTTGGAGCAAGCAACTTACCGTTTAGGTTGTGATATTGGCGGCACTTTTACCGATTTTGTTCTGGTAAATAATATAACAGGAGAATTTCATACAAATAAATGCCTGACCACTCCTTCGGATCCGTCGGATGCTATTGAACAGGGCATAAGACAACTTGCTGAAATCTTGCCTGGATTTATGGATAATGTTGAAGAAATAATTCATGGAACCACGCTGGTTATTAATGCGATTATTGAAAGGAAAGGAGCCAGAACAGGCTTGATAACCACAAAGGGGTTCAGAGATATTCTGGAGCTGGGAAGGGAAAAACGCTATGATGCTTATGATATTTTCAGCGAATATCCTGAACCAATAGTCCCTCGATCAGACAGAACAGAAATTGATGAACGACTGACTTTTGACGGCAGAGTAATTAAGGATGTGGATGAAAAAGAAGTTATCAACATTTTAAAAAAATTCAAAAAGGACGGGATAGAATCTATTGCTGTCTGTTTTATCAATTCTTATGAAAACTCAATAAATGAACGAAAGGTAAAAAAAATAATAGAACAAGAGACACCGGAACTATTTTTATCCACATCATTTGAAGTCCTTCCGGAAATCAAGGAATATGAACGAACCTGTACTACAGCGGTCAATGCATATGTAAAACCTATAACTTACTGGTATTTAAACAAACTGATAACCAGACTTGGGACAATCGGGTTTAATGGTAAATTTTTTATTATGCTGTCCTCGGGCGGGATCACTTCTATTGAAACGGCAAAAGATTTCCCTGTCAGGATAATTGAATCCGGACCAACTGCAGCTGTTATTGCTTCCCAGCATTATGGGCAGATGTTTAATATTAAGGATATGTTCTGTTTTGACATGGGGGGTACAACTGCCAAATCATGCCTGATTCAGGATGGCCACGCAGGGCTTGTCTCCACTTTTGAGGTCGGTCGTGTACAGCGGTTTCAAAAAGGCAGCGGTCTTCCCATCCAGGTACCGGTTGTGGATCTGATGGAGATTGGTGCAGGCGGAGGAAGTATTGCAAAAATCAGCAGTCTTGGTCTTTTACAGGTCGGCCCTGAAAGCTCTGGTGCTGATCCTGGACCTGCCTGTTACAAACAAGGCGGACAAGACCCAACAGTAACGGATGCTGATCTTGTTCTGGGATATCTTGATCCTGATTTTTTTCTTGGCGGCACTATGGCGCTTGATATAGAACTTTCAAAACGAGCAATAGAAGAAAAAATAGCCAAACCCTTAGGCACAACAATGGTTGAGGCTGCTTTTGGTATTCATGATCTGATCAACGAGACAATGGCTTCTGCTGCCAAAACCCATATTGCGGAAAAAGGCGGTAATCCCAACCTGGTTACCATGTCAGCCTTTGGCGGTGCAGGACCGGTTCATACCTATGGACTTGCCAAAAAAATCGGTGCCCAAGCCATTTTAGTACCACCCCTTGCAGGAGTTGGATCCGCACTTGGTTTTTTTACAGCTCCGGTGGCATTTGATCTTTCAAGAAGCCACAGAAAAGTACTTGATGAAGCTGATTTTAGAGAAATCGAACACCTTTTTAATGAGCTTGAACATGAGAGTGCAAAAATTTTAGAGGGCGCTCAAAGCAATGATGAAATTATATTTGAAAGAACGCTTCTCATGCGCTTTGTAGGGCAAGGTGCTGAAATAGATCTTTCAATTGAAATCAAAGACTTTACAAAATTTTCAAAAGATGAAATCAGGACCATGTTTGATGATGAATACAAACGACTCTACGGTAGGACCAGCGCTGAATCACCCGTTGAATTTGTAACGTTCAAGGTACGGGCAAGCCTTCCAAAAAAACCGTTTACAATTTCAAAACTATCCAATAAAAACCGTGATCTTCAGACCTGTATAAAAGGTCAACGCCAAGCCTTTTCCGTAATTAAAAAGGAGTATATTCCTTTTACAGTTTATGACCGATCCAAACTATTTGCCAATGCACTATTTGAGGGACCTGCCATTATTGAGGAACGTGAATCCACAATTGTAATTGGGGAGGATGCAAAAGCCCGGGTTGATGAATTCGGTTTTATTTGGATCCAGTTAGCACAATCAGGCGGGCCAGATCAGCCAGGACTGACCAGCCGGGGGGGAGCAAATAATGAATAAAAATAAGTGCAAATTCGACCCGATTACGTTAGAGATTCTTTGGAAACGGCTTGTTTCCATTGTGGACGAATCAGATGCATCTGTTATCAGAACTGCTTTTTCAAGTCTTTTAAGAGATGCCCACGATTATACATGCATGTTTACAGACAGCCGTGGACAGGAACTTGTGCAGGGGACCTTATGTACACCAGGCATGGCCGGCGCCATGGCGCTTGGAATGAAAAAAATTGTCAATTCCATCCCACTTGATGATTATAATGAAGGCGATGTATTTATTATCAATGACCCCTGGCTTTTAGCCGGACATTTAAATGATGTCTGTGTATGGAGTCCTATCTTTTTTAAGGACAAACCCGTAGCATTTACCGCATGCATATTCCATCATACTGATATTGGGGGAAGAACTGCTTCCGACAACCGTGATGTTTATGCAGAAGGCCTCTATATCCCTTTAACAAAGCTCTATGACGCAGGCAAGCTCAATAAAGATATTGTTAACATGATCCGCTGGAACGTAAGAACAGCAACCGAGTTTGACGGGGATATCCGTTCCCAGGTAGCGGCAAATCATGTTTGCTCTCAAAAAATCATAGAAATGATGAAAGATGAAGGGCTTGATACCCTTGATGATCTTGCTGACGAGATTATCAACCGGACCGAAATAAGCATGCGCACCGCCATAAAAAAAATTGCCGACGGCACTTATTCCCATGAAGGCATTATTGAGGGAGCGGGAAACAAACCAGATATTCCCATCAAACTGACTGTTAAAGTAGATGGTTCTAAAATTCATGTTGATTTTGATGGAACATCCAAACAGGTTAACTGGGGTGTGAATGTAGTCTACAATTTTACATATGCATATGTCTTCATGGCGATCAAATCAGCTTTTGACCCTGGAGTACCTATTAATGAGGGTGCTATCCGTCCCATAACAATGACAGCGCCAAAAGGGTCTATTGTCAATTGTAACTTTCCTGCTGCAGTAGCAGCCAGAATGGTAGTAGGCCATTTTATGACTGAGATGGTTTTTAAAGCTCTTGCTCTTGCTGCTCCTGATAATATTATTGCCGGTTCAGGCGGAACACCTGCCCAGACCAATATCTTTCATGGTTCCTTTGCAAATGGTAAGCCCTGGCACACCATGATTATCCGTGGAGGCGGAATGGGAGCTTCCTCAAGATTTGACGGCCATCACTGTGCAATTTTCCCGGCGAATGGTGCTAACACACCTGTTGAAATTCTTGAAAGCGATACAACCATGATTGTTGAATCAAGAAGCCTTATTAAAGACTCAGGAGGTCCTGGAAAGCAGCGCGGAGGTATTGGCAGGCAGATGATCATAAGTTCACCTCAAGATGGTGAAAATTCTCCGGGAACAACTTCCATTGCTGTACAGGCGGGACGTTATATTTATCCACCCGAGGGCATATTTGGAGGTAAAGACGGATCAAAAGCCAAATTCCTGAAAAATGGCAAAAATGCTGATCCCAGTGGACTGACTTTTTGTGACCCAGGGGACCGGATCTCATTTGTCAGCGCAGGCGGAGGCGGATATGGAGACCCATTTGAACGGGATCCTAAACTCTTAGAGCGTGATGTACAATATGGTTATGTAAGTATTGAAAAAGCAAAACAGGATTACGGCGTTATTATTGATCCGGAATCTCTTAAACTCGACCTTGACTCAACACTTAAACTCCGTGGAAAAAAATAAGGAGACAAAATGGAAAAAACCTTTATGCCCGTATTCAAAAATCAGAACCAGCTTTTTGATCATCAGCTTGAAGGTCTTAAATGGACCATTGCACATGCTTACAATGGCTCTTCCTTTTATAAAGAAAAATTTAACGCTTCAGGGGTTACGCCACTAGATATAAAGTGTCTGGACGATCTTTCTTTGTTGCCTTTTACCACGGGAAAAGATCTAAAAGAAGGGTATCCTTTGCCCCTGTTGTCTGTGCCGGAAAAAGATGTGGTCCGCATCCATGCTTCCTCAGGCACCACAGGGAAACGAAAAGTTCTTTCCTATACGGCAAAAGATCTGGATATATGGTTTGACATGTTTGCAAGATGCTATGAGATGGCCGGCCTTACAAAGGAAGACAGAGTTCAGATAGCTGTGGGATATGGTGTATGGACAGCCGGTATGGGATTCCAGCTGGGGTGTGAGCGCCTTGGTGCCATGGCAATCCCTGTGGGTCCCGGCAATATTGATATGCAATGCCAGTTTTTGGTGGACATGCAGCCCACGGTTTTTTGCTGTACGGCTTCCATGGCGCTTCTCATGGCTGAAGAAGTCAATAAGCGGGGGCTAAAAGATAAGATTAATCTAAAAAAAATCATCATGGGATCGGAACGGTGCAGTTCTGCCATGCGTACAAAAATAATAGAGCTTCTCGGCCTTGAAGACATGTTTGACATTACGGGTATGACAGAACTTTACGGTCCTGGCGCAGGACTGGACTGCCCTAAACATGAGGGAATCCACTATTGGGCCGACCAATATATCCTTGAAATTTTAAGCCCTGATACGCTTAAACCCGTTGAAGAAGGGGAAGTCGGGGAAATGGTGGTCACGACGCTGAGCAAAGAGGCATCACCCCTTGTACGGTATAGGACAAGAGATCTCACGCGCAAAATCAGCACCTCGTGTTCCTGCGGAAATATTCTTCCCATGCATGACAGAATAATGGGGCGTTCCGATGACATGATAATCTTAAGAGGGGTTAACATCTATCCAGGGCAGATTGATGAAGTTCTGTCTTCCATAGCTAAAGTGGGAAGTGAATACCAGCTGTATCTTGAAAGGAAAGATGATGGCAAGGAATATATGACCATCAAGGTAGAAGTCAACCAGGGACTTGATTCAACAAATATAGAAAATATAAAATATAAAATCATAAAAATGATACAATCAAAGATCATGGTCAGTTGTGACGTTCAAATCTGCGCTTACGGCGAACTTCCCAGATCTGCCGGTAAAGCCCAGCGTATCTTTGATAATCGAGAGTAAGGAAAGGAAAACGTATGAAACAATTTAAGTACTTATCCCCCACAACCGTTGAAGAGGCGATCTCATATTATGGTCAGCACAGTGAGACCGCCAAATTTGTTGCCGGGGGAACAGATGTAATCGTTAAGGTCAAAGAAGGTTGGATGGAACCAGACTACTTGATCTCCCTGAAAAAAATAGAAGAAATGACTGAGCTGCACAAAAATGAAGCCACGGGCGATCTTTCCATAGGAGCCCTGGTCACCCATGCAACACTTGAAAAATCTCTGATGATCCAAAATGAGTATCCCATTATTTATGATGCTGTATCCAATATTGGCTCTTTGCAGGTCAGAAATGTTGGGACCATTGGCGGCAACCTGATCAATGCAGTACCATCTGCCGACGGTGCAATACCTTTAATTGCCCTTGATGGAGTGGCACTGCTTCACGGTCCTTCTGGTGAACGATCTGCACAGGTGAAAGATCTGTTTATTGAACCCTATAAAACAATTTTAAAACCCGGGGAAATCTTAAAAAAAATCACGATTCCGCCTCAGTCACCCAATACTGGGAGTGCATATATCAAATTCGGCCGCCGCGCTGCCATGGAACTTCCTTTGATCGGCATTGGCGTTCTCTTAACCCTGGAAGATGATCTTAAAACCTGTACAAAGGCAAGGATCTGCTTAGGGGTTGCAGCACCAACACCAATGCGTGCCTTTGATGCTGAAAAACTTCTTAAAGGTAAAAAGATCACTGAAGAAATCCTGATAGAGGCGGGTAAAATTGCCGCAGATGAATCCAAGGTCAGAGATAGTGTCAGAGGAAAAGCCTGGCACAGAAAAGAAATGATCCGGGTCCATGTGAGAAGAATGGGCCTTAAATGCATAGAGATAATTAAAAATAACCGTTAGGAGAGACTTTACCCATGACGACAAATATATCTTTTTTATTAAATGGTGACAAGATCTCTTACGAGATCAAAGACCATTGGACCCTTTTACACCTTTTAAGAGAAGAAATGGGGCTGATCGGAACAAAAGAGGGATGCGGCAATGGTGAATGCGGTGCCTGCACTGTAATTGTTGATAAGCTTGCTATAAATTCATGCCTATACCTGGCCATTGACGCTGACGGGGCAAGCATTGAAACCATTGAGGGACTTGCCTCCACTAATGGAACCTTACACCCGTTGCAACAGTCTTTTGTGGACAATGGAGGTATCCAGTGCGGATTCTGTTCTCCGGGAATGATCA
>Ga0233430_1001458_pt1 | contig 33043 bp, 29 predicted proteins | sample SI_118_April2016_2_FD_179883 | JGI IMG/M metagenome (GOLD analysis project Ga0233430, IMG submission 179883) | Seawater microbial communities from Saanich Inlet, British Columbia, Canada - SI_118_April2016_150_MG | ecosystem: Environmental > Aquatic > Marine > Inlet | place: Canada: British... | reverse complement strand
CTTTCCTTTCACCGAGCCTTCTGCTGAGGTTGATATCGGCTGCGCCTTTGGCGACGGCACGTTGAAAATCGGCGAAGGTGATGACTGGCTCGAGATTTTGGGCTCCGGCATGGTTAATCCGAACGTGTTAGAAAATTGCGGTATCGATTCCACTAAATATCAAGGCTTCGCCTTCGGTATGGGAATTGAGCGCATGGCAATGCTGAAATACGGCATCCCCGATCTTCGGACATTTTACGATTCAGATATGCGCTGGCTCAAACATTATGGCTTCCAGCCCTTAGATGTCCCCTCTCTTGTCGGGAGGGCTGGGCTATGAAATTCAGTTTAAACTGGCTCAAAGAATATCTCGATACCGATAAGGATTTGGACGAAATCCTACATTGGCTAACCATGGTCGGCCTTGAAGTCGAGGGCGTTGAGGATCGCGGCAAACTGGTCAAAGAATTTGTCGTTGGCCATGTCCTGGAAGCATCACCGCATCCAGATGCGGACCGCCTACAAGTGCTGCAAGTCGAGAACGGCACCGAGACGTTGGAAGTTGTTTGCGGCGCGCCCAATGCCCGGGCTGGCATGAAAGGCATATTTGCCGGTAATGGCAGCTATATCCCCGGTCTCGACGTGACGCTGAAGACGACCAAAATCAGAGGCGTTACGTCTAACGGCATGATGCTGTCTGAAAAAGAAATTGGTCTGTCGGAAGAACACGAAGGCATTATTGAAGTTGCTGATGACGCCGAGATCGGCTCGCCTGCCGCCGTTGCACTCGGCATGACGGATCCAGTGATCGATATAGCGATTACACCAAACCGCGGTGATTGCAATGGCATTTACGGCATTGCGCGTGATCTCGCCGCTGCAGATGTCGGCACGCTTAAACCGTTAGATGTGCCGAAAGTCAAAGGCAGCTTTGCCAGCCCGGTCAGTGTTAATATTGATTTCAACGACGACCACAAAGATGCCTGCCCGATGTTTGTAGGGCGCTATATCAAGGGCGTCAAAAATGGTGAAAGCCCCCAGTGGCTGAAAGATAAATTGCTGGCCATCGGTCTGCGTCCCATCTCCGCCTTGGTCGACATCACCAACTACATGACCATCGCCTATTGCCGACCGCTCCACGTTTTTGATGCTGATAAGATCAAAGGCAATATCAACATCCGTATGGCCAAAGAGGGTGAGAAAATGCTCGCTCTCGACGGCAAAGAATATGAGATGGATGGCGAAATGACCGTTATTGCCGATGACCAGGACGCCGAAGCTTTGGCGGGCGTTATGGGCGGCGAGCGCACCGGTGTTTCCGAAGACACCGTCAATGTCATGCTCGAAGCGGCTTATTTTGATCCGATCCGAACCGCCATGACGGGCCGAAAGCTCAATCTGCAATCCGATGCTCGTTTTCGTTTTGAGCGTGGCGTTGACCCGGCCTTCCTAGTGGACGGCACCGAAATCGCGACACAGCTGATCTTGGATCTTTGTGGCGGTGAAGCAAGTGAAATTATTACTGCGGGCGCTGAGCCAGATTGGCGACGCGAGTATTTCCTCCGCGACAACAGAGTTGAAGAACTAGGCGGCGTCGAGGTGTCACCTGAGCGCACCCAGGGGATTTTGGAAATCCTTGGCTTTGAAGTCATCAAAGTAGATGGCGGCTGGAAAACGATCGCGCCGTCCTGGCGTTATGATGTTGTTGGTGAAGCGGATCTTGTTGAAGAAGTGCTGCGCATTAATGGCTTCGATGCCATTCCGATTGTACCGATGGAGCGGGAAACCGCTTTGCCGCATGGCGCCATAAACCTGGCGCAGGATCGACGTTCACTTGTGCGTCGAAATCTGGCTACTCGCGGCATGACCGAAGCGGTAACATTTTCCTTCCTGCCCAAGGATCAAGCTGAGCTGTTTGGTGGCTCGCCGGAAAGCATTGAGCTGGTTAATCCGATCAGCACGGACCTCAGCATCATGCGCCCTTCAATTCTGCCGAATTTAATCGCCGCGATGGGCCGCAATGCAGATCGTGGGTTAAGCGATACCGCATTGTTTGAGATCGGACCGCAGTTTGCCGGCGAGAACCCGGGTGATGAAGCTATTGTGGCAGCTGGCCTGCGCGCCGGAAAAGCCATCCCCCGCAATTGGACCGGCGGCGTACGCGATGTCGATGTCTTCGATGTCAAAGCCGATGCATTGGCAGCGCTGGAGCAAATTGGCGGCCCCGCAGCCAATGCGCAAATCGCCCAAGGGGCACCCGCTTGGTATCACCCCGGGCGTTCCGGCACGCTACAATTAGGACCTAAATCACCGCTCGCCCATTTTGGTGAGATCCATCCCGCGATTTTGAAAGCAATGGATGTTGAAGGCCCCTTGGTTGGATTTGAAATTTATCTCGATAATGCACCGCTGCCTAAATCCAAAAACCAGGGCAAAGCGAGACCGGCGCTGAATTTGGCTCAGTTTCAAGCCGTTGAACGCGATTTCGCTTTTATAGTTGAAGCCAAAGTTACTGCCGAAGACCTTATCCGGGCAGCCTCTACTGCTGATAAGAAATTAATAACCGAAGTCACGGTGTTTGATATCTTTACCGGTGGTGCTCTTGATGACAACCAGATGTCGGTTGGCATCACGGTTCGGTTGCAACCGACCGAAGCCACATTGACAGATGCGGAAATCGATGCCGTCGCCGATAAAGTTATCGCCAATGTAGCCAAGCAAACCGGCGGCATATTACGCGGCTAACTTTAATTGGGGGGGATATCAATTAAGGGAGAATAAAAATGACAGAACTCAACAACCTAGCTCACTTGGTGGGCAGCATTCCGCTCAACTCTTCCGAAGAAGTTTTTTGCTCGGTCTGTGATACGCTCGGCGGCCACGTTAAGCGGCTGCCCGATGGCGAAACCGGTGAGCGCACCAACTGGATTTTCTTTCAACGTCAAATGCTGGCTGAGCATCCGGCCATGGAGCCGGACAACAGCATCCCAAAATTCGCTTTCAAGCAATGGGATGGCAAGGTCATTCGCGAGGTCACTCTGTTAAAACTCGTCGATGATGTTGATACCGACAGTCTGGTTTTCCCGATCGGCTATTCGGAACATGCGATTGAGTCCTTCCAAGATTTCGAGCGCCTACAAGCTGACGGCAAAATTCCGGCAGAGGTAAAATTTCAGGTTAGTCTGCCGACGCCCTTCGCTACCGGGTTTAACTATATTAGCCCCAATGGCCGGGACAAGTTCCTGGAAGTCTATGAAAAATCCATGGCGATCGATGTGCAAAAAATACTTGATGCGATCCTGCATGAAAAGCTCGCCATCCAGTGGGATGTCTGTCAGGAAGTCTTAATCTTTAACAACTACTTCCCGCACCGCTCAGAGAACTACAAACAGGAAGTCTTCGATCAATTGGCCCGCATTGGTGATATTGTCCCAGCCGATGTCGAGCTTGGCTATCACATTTGTTATGGTAGTCCGGGCGATGATCATGTCGTGAAGCCGGAAGATTTCGCCATGTCGGTCGAGTTCTCCAACGGTATTTTTGACAATATTTCCCGCCCGGTTGAGTTCATTCATATGCCGGGCACCTATGGCCAACCGGAAGACGCGTTTTACGCCCCGCTTGCTGATCTCAAACTACCGGAAGGCTGCGAGCTTTATCTCGGTCTGTTGTTTTTTGATGACACCGAAAATGACGCAGCGCGCATTGCCGCGGCCCGGAAAGTCGTGCCCAACTTTGGCATCTCAACAGTTTGCGGCTGGGGCCGCGCCAACCCCGAGCGGGTACCGAGCCTACTCAACAGTCATAAAGTGACGTTTGGCTAGCCGATATTATCCTGCACCTGCAAATGCCCGACTTTCACCCAAATCAGGCAACCCTCTGAACTGAACGGGGTGTGTTCGCTATAGGGGGGATTGCGGAGCCAGGTGCCTTTGGGGTAGCGGCCTTGTTCGTCTTCAAAGGTGCCGTCGAGCACGAAGATTTCCTCACCGCCCGGATGAACATGATGTTGGAACTCAGAGCCCGGTTGCCAGCGCACCAGGGCGACTTGTTCGGGTGGGCGTTCATAGAGCGGCAACACGGTGAGTCCCAGTACCTGACCCGGCAGCCAATTGGCAAAATTGGTATCGATCCGAACCGTGTTATCATCCTCAGGTTCCATCTGCCAGAGCTTGACCAGGAGGGTACAGCCTTCAGCGCTGAAGGGCTTGTGGCTGGACCCTGGCGGATTACGGACATAGTAGCCGGGACCATAATCGCCATGCTCATCTGAAAAAACGCCTTCAAGCACAACAAACTCTTCACCCGCCTCATGAACGTGGGGTGAGAAGAAGCTCTCAGGTGCGTAGCGGACAATCGTGGTCGCCCGCCCCGATTCCGGATTGTCGCGTTCTAACATTCGGCGCTCAACCCCTTGCATGCGAGATGCCACCCAATCGAGGGTGTCGGTTTCAATCACAACGCGTTCAGAGAAATCCATGTTTAAATTTTCAACCATGGTTTTGCTGTAGCAGATAAAAATACCAAACACGATGAGAATTTACTTGGTCACGCAAATTTGAGTGGTATTCATTGGCGAGGTCTAAGACAAAGGATGCAATGAACTACAAATCTCAAAAGTTTCGAGCCTTAATGCTGCTGACAATTTGTGAGCTCTCAGCCATGTCGCTGTGGTTTTCAGCGACAGCGCTGATCCCGTCTTTTCGGGCTGAGTTTAATCTCTCCAGCGATCAAGCCTCGCTCTTAACAAGTGCGGTGCAAGCGGGCTTCGTGATTGGTACGTTGCTCAGCGCCATGATGATGCTGGCCGACCGCTATGATCCAAGGCGGGTGTTTCTCGCTTCAACAATTATTGCGACCCTAGCCAATGCGACTATTTTGCTTACCGATCCGACAGGCATGGTAATTATTTTGTTGCGCCTGATCACCGGTATTTGTATGGCCGGGATTTATCCGGTCGGCATGAAGATCGCGACGACTTGGGCCAAAGGCGATATTGGCTTCATCGTCGGTCTTTTGGTGGGCGCTCTGACACTGGGTACGGCAGCACCCTTCCTCCTTAGCTCATTCCTCTTGATCGATTGGAAACTGACGATTATTGGCGCGTCCCTGGTTTCGCTGATCGCAGCTTTCTTGATCCTGTTCGTCCAGCTTGGCCCCAATCATATGGTTGCTCGAGAATTTCGCTGGGGTGCCGCCCTCACGGCCTGGAAAGTGAAATCCCTTCGTCTCGCCAATCTTGGCTATCTCGGCCATATGTGGGAGCTCTATGCCATGCTGGCTTGGATCGCCGTTTTTCTAGATGCGAGCTTTAGTCTGACACTGGAAACCGCAGAGGCCGCCTTCTGGGCGAAGGTCGCAACCTTTATGGCAATCGGTGTTGGCGGCGCCATTGGTTGCATCGGCGGGGGTCTCATGGCTGATAAGGTTGGGCGTACCACGTTGACCATGAGCGCAATGATCATGAGTGGTGCATGCGCAGTCGGTATTGGTTTCCTATTTGATAGCCCACCAATATTACTATTCATCATATGTTTCATATGGGGCATCACCATTATTGCGGATTCAGCACAATTTTCGGCAGCCATCGCCGAGCTATCACCGCCCGATATGGTCGGCACCATGTTGACCATGCAAACTTGCGCCGGTTTTCTACTAACCCTAATCACCATCCATCTTATGCCGCATCTCATTGAGGCGGTGAGCTGGCGCTATGCTTTTGCTGTCCTCGCCATTGGCCCTTTGCTGGGCACCATCGCTATGGGACGGCTGCGACTGCACCCGGATGCCACCAAATTAGCGAATGGAAACCTTTAGCTTTTAACCGGCACCTCAATGCCTAAGAGATGGGCGGCGTTCTTGCCCATCACCAAAGCTTTGTCTGCTTCGCTGAGACCTTTGACCTGATCAACATGGCCAACCGGATCAACCTCAGCCATATCATAGGGATAGTCAGTACCCATGACGATGTGATCGGCGCCCCAGGTTTCGATCAGATAGCGCAGCTGATGCTCGGTAAAAACGACGCTGTCGAAATAGAATTTCTTGAGATATTCGGAAGGTGGCTTGCTGATCACTTGGCGGCAATCATCGCGCAAGGCATGCGGATGATCAAAACGTCCGGCATAGGCCGGGATATAGCCGCCGCCATGGGCAACACAGATTTTAAGACCTGGATAGCGCTCAAGATAGCCGTCAAAAATAAGATGGCCAACGGCGAGGGCGGACTCGACCGGATGCCCGATGGTATTGCGGAAATAGTGATCATCCATGCGGTCCACATAGCTGGTGCCGATCGGGTGAATAAAGATCATCACGTCTTTTTCTTCACAGCGGGCAAAGAATTTTTCAAGACCCGCCCGAGTGAGATCCTGGCCATTGACATTGGTGGAAATCTCAACCCCTTTGAAGCCCAATTCATCGACACAGCGGTCAAGCTCGGCAATCGCAAGCTCGCAATTTTGCAGCGGCACAGTGCCAAGACCAACAAAGCGATCCGGCTGCGTTGCGGCCACTTCAGCAATCCGATCATTGACCACGCGAGAGGTCTCGCGCGTAAAATCGACATCATAACCATAGTTATAATGGAACGGTGAGGTCGAGATCGCCTGCACATCGATGCCTTGATGATCCATATCTTTCAGCCGCACTTCGGGATCGGTGAGCTGCGGCATAATTTTTTGCTGCAGGGCGGTATTAATCTCTTTGGTGATTGGGTTTGTATCGACCATTTTGCGGCCGGAATCACCTGGCGAGAGTTTCAGCAACATCTCATCGGCTTCGGGCACATGAATGTGGCAGTGAATATCAACCGTAAAATGCTGGCTGTTGCGGGCAACCGAAATTGTGCTGTTATGCGCGTGATCGTCGTGAGCGTGACCCGTGCCACCTTCGTCGGCAGGAGAGTGATGAGAGCATTTGAAAAACATGAGCGATATCCAGTGTTGTAAATTTAAGCTGCCGAATTAAATAGAGTGGCCTCCCTGCAAACAAGGTTTATTTAGCCTATTTCGGCAATATTTTACGCCTCCCCGCAAAGCCGCTATAATCACTGCCATGCCTGCATCAGAATTAATTAAAAATCTTTGGGAATACACCAAACAACCTATTGATATTATTGATAATTTATCCCTCACTGGTGAAGGCCCAGTGCTGCCATCGTCCTTTCAGATCGATAAAATGGCACAAAGTTTTATTGCTCTGACCAGCCTCTCAGCGGCTGAAATTTGGCGCCAGCGCACCGGTCAGACCCAAACGGTCGCGGTCGACATCAAACACGCCGCAGCCGAGTTTAGGAGTGAGCGCTACCAGCTAATCAACAGTGGGCCGGCGCCGGCGCTTTGGGATGCGATTGCCGGAGCCTATCAATGCGGCGATGGCAGATGGGTGCGCATCCACACCAATTTCGACCATCACCGGAACGGCATTCTTAATATTCTTAAGTGCGCGAATGAGCGCGGCGCGGTTCAGGCCGCGCTTAATAATTGGCAAGCAGGTGAGTTTGAGACCTGCATTTCCGAAGCGGGCTTCTTGGCCGTCATGATGCGCAGCCCCGATGAATGGCTGGCCCACCCGCAAGGCCAAGCAATCGCGCGCCAACCCCTCCTGACAATCACAAAAATTGATGACGCGCCGTCACTTTCTTTTAAGGAAAATCCAGAGCGCCCGCTATCAGAAGTTCGGGTACTGGACCTCACCCGCATCATAGCGGGGCCCGTCGGCGGCAGAACTTTAGCCGCGCATGGGGCAAATGTTCTCCGCGTCACCTCACCCCATTTACCCAGTATTGCGCCTCTGGTCATCGACAATGGCCGCGGCAAACGCTCTGCCCATATCGATCTTAAAACTGAGGATGGTAAGGCAAAGCTCAGCTCTCTGATCAAAGAGGCTGATGTTTTTATCCAGGGCTATCGGCCACAGGCAATTTCAACCCTAGGATTTTCGCCGGATCAGGTTGCGAAAGAGCAACCCGGAATAATTTACGCCTCGCTTTCGGCCTATGGACCAAAAGGGCCGTGGGCAGACCGCCGAGGGTTTGATTCACTGATGCAAACCGTGAGCGGTTTAAACGCCGCTGAAGCTGAGGCACTCGGCAGTTCGCAACCGACCCCGCTTCCCAATCAAGCGCTTGATCATGCCACCGGTTACCTGCTGGCCTTTGGCGTGATGGCCGCCCTGTTGCGACGCGCCCAGGAAGGTGGCTCCTGGCATGTCCAAGTTTCACTCGCCCAAACCGGGCAGTGGTTACAAAATCTTGGCCAAATAGATCATGGCTTCAATGTTAAAGATCAGACCGCTGCCGATATCGGGAAATTTCTGGAAACCAGCCCCTCGGGGTTTGGCAAACTCACCAGCATTCGTCATGCCGGGATTCTGTCACAAACACCAGCCTATTGGACCCTGCCCTCTCAACCGCTGGGACATCATCTTCCTCTTTGGTAGCCAAGCTGCATATACCCTTATGTCGGGCAAACTGGCCACCATAATAATATTAAAAGAAGTGTTTTTTCAGTATAATTTAGAATGGTTTTCCAGTATGTAATCGACCAAAAATTTGAAACCGTATTCGCCAAGCATTCGGGTGACGTCAAAATCAATGAGATGAGCACCCTTTATCGTGAAATTTTGGCATCACCGGATTTTTTTCCCGGTATGAGTTTTTGCCGGGATACCCGCGGGGCAAAGCTGCCTGACGAATGGAGTTATGGTTTCTTCAGCGGCCCAATACGAACAGAGGTCAACAATCTCCTCATCCAACTCGGTGAATGCCGACAGGCCTGGATCGTTGATGGCGGCAAACAATTTGCCATTGCGCATCAGTTTTTGCGCAGCAATCGTTTGACCCATTCGGGTATGATTGATCGAAAAAATTTCATTGATGAGCGTCTCGCTTGTGATTGGCTGGGACTTCCGGAAAAATTTGAGATACCCTTCCCCTAACTTTACTCTTAGGAAGGTTTTAACCATGCAACTTACGAATATGGCGGAGAAATTAGGTGCGCTCTTAAAAGAGAGCGAGCAAAACGTTGCCGTCGCCGAATCTTCTTCCGGCGGGCTCGTCTCAGCTGCCCTCCTATCCATCCCCGGGGCCTCGGCCTATTTTGCCGGTGGCGGTGTGATTTATACGCGGGATGCCCGCCGCGAATTTCTTGAATTGCCGGAAGATGTTGTCACCATGCGCGCCTCGACCGAAGAATATGCAATGATTGTCGCCCGCGCTGTGCGTGAAAAAATGACAACGACCTGGGGCCTCTCAGAAACCGGCGCCAGCGGCCCAACCGGCAATCGCTATGGGGATGACGCCGGCCACGTCTGCATCGCAGTATCGGGGCCGATCGAAAAAACCCTGACCTTAGAGACCGGCAGCGCTGATCGCGAAAAGAATATGTGGGCTTTTGCCAATGCCGCCTTGGGATTGTTAGAAGAAGCGATCGGGGAAAGTACCAAGCAATAACCCTTGCCGGATTAAGCCTCGCCTTAGATTGCGGGGAATTGCTCCAAATAACTTTGATAGCGCGCCGCCAGCTGATCTCTAATTTTAACACCGGATTCCTGCATTTCTGTTTCTTCACCGGGTTTGAAGTGGTCGATGATACCACGGGTGAAACTTGGGCGTTGTTTTGCGCGGGCCCACCATTCTTGAACCTTTGGACGTTTGCCAATCCAGATATCAAGAAGTCCAAGGTATTCGAGACGGTTAACAAACGGCATCATATTAATATCTGCCAAACTAAATTGTGAGCCCAGCAACCAGGGGCCGCCACTGGCGAGATCTTTCTCCATATTCTTAAAGGCCTTCTCATAGGCCGCGATGCCATTGAAAACAAAGGGCGAGTCGACGCCCTGCTCAAAAGTCGACATCACACGATCGCGCCGGCGCGGATCACCGACATTGGCAAATCTCTGTTCGCGCTGGTCGTCGGTCATATTTTTCACCCGCTCACGGAACATGGCGGAGAAGCTGATATCCATTACGCCCTCGAACAGGCCTTCATCAACCGCTTTACTCCAGAGCCGCATGCGAGATCGCAGCACCGCGTCATCCGGCACGAGGCTTGGCTCAGGGTAGGTTTCATCTAAATACTCACAGATCAGTGTCGATTCGATAATTGCCTGGCCATCGACCACCAATGTTGGAACCACTCCCTTGGGATTTAATTTAAGGTATTTGGGATCATACTGTTCACCGGTAAATAGGTTGACCTCATGACCTTTCCAATCGAGACCCTTCTCGTCCAACGTAATTCGTACTTTTTGAACACAGACTGAATTGCCGAATTGATAAAGCTCGAGCATTATGACCTCACCCATTCGAGGGCCTCTGCGGCATGGTCTTCATCGAAATAGCGAACTTCGGCTTTGTTGATTTTGTCAGCGATTTTGGCTGACAGTTCTTCCCATTTGGCATCACCGACCATGGCGAGTTTGGTAAAATCATTCCAGTGTTTGATACCAAAGGCGAAATCATCCCAAGCAGCCCGCCACTCCCAGCCTTCGAGGTCTAATACATCGACATAGAATTTGATCGTGCCAAACTGAGTGATGACTTCTTCAACTTTCGGAATAAACGCCTTGTAATCCGCATCGGTCAGCTTGCCAGAGACCTTAACGCAAATAAGATCGGCATTACTCTCTGGGAGAATATGAAACATCAAATAAACTTAACTATGAAGCGCCCGGTTGTCGACATCGAGGGCCGCCTCTTTGACGACTTCGCTTAAGCCCGGATGGCCGTGACAAGTCCGGGCTATATCCTCGGCTGAGCCACCAAACTCCATCGCGACAACGCATTCCTGGATCAGATCACCGGCAGCCGGGCCGACAATATGGACGCCCAGCACTTCATCGGTTTCGGCATCGGCTAGGATTTTCACAAAGCCATCGGTTGAGCTCATCGCCCGCGCGCGGGCATTGGCCGTGAAGTTAAACTTACCGGCATTATAGGCCGTGCCCGCTTCCTTGAGTTGCTCCTCGGTCTTGCCGACGGTGGCAACTTCCGGCCAGGTATAAACAATCGCCGGGATCGCATCATAGTTAATATGACCAGACTGACCGGCCAGCATTTCCGCCAAGACGACGCCTTCGTCTTCAGCTTTGTGGGCCAGCATCATGCCGCCAATGACATCACCAATCGCATAGATACCATCGACATTGGTCTTAAAACCCTCCGTGGTCTTAATAAAGCCGCGGTCCATTTCAACGCCGGCGGCCTCTAACCCGAGGCCATCGGTATACGGGCGGCGGCCAATCGCGACCAACACACAATCGGCTTTCATTTCTTCCGCATCGCCGCCATCGCGGGGCTCAACCGTCAGGGTCACACTTGATTTGGTGGCCTTGGCACCGGTGACCTTGCTTTTCATTTTGAACTTCATGCCCTGCTTTTTGAGCGAGCGCTGGGCAATCTTCGAGACTTCCGCATCAGAGCCCGGCAAGCAGACATCGAGAAACTCGACAACTTCAACTTCTGCGCCTAAGCGCCGCCAGACCGACCCCAGCTCCAAGCCAATCACACCGGCACCAATAACGATCATTTTCTTTGGCACCTTGGGGAGCGCCAGCGCGCCGGTCGAGCTGACGATCAACTTCTCATCGATCTCAACACCCGGTAGTGGGGCCACATCAGAGCCCGTCGCGATGACAATGTTCTTGGTCGTGATGGTCTCAGCCTTACCTTTGTCATCGGTGACAGTGACCGAACCAGCACCTGCAATTGAGCCGGTGCCCAATAGCCGGTCGATCTTATTTTTCTTCATCAGGAAGTCGACACCTTTGATGGTATCGCCGACAACGCCATCCTTATGCGCCATCATGGCTTTGAGATCGAGCTTCACCCCGCTGGCGATAACACCGTGACCGGCCATGCCGTCAGTCGCTTCTTCATAGAGATGCGATGAATGCAAAAGCGCTTTTGACGGAATACAGCCGACGTTCAAGCAGGTGCCACCAAGCGTCGGGCGTTTTTCAACAATCGCCACTTTAAGCCCCAGCTGCGCCGCCCGAATGGCCGAGACATAACCGCCGGGTCCTGCTCCTATAAAGGTGACGTCGTATGTGGTATCGGCCATGGCTAAATTCCTTTAAAACTTTTATTCGCTTAATTACATATCCAGCATGATGCGCTGTGGATCTTCGATGCATTCTTTAATGCGCACCAGCATGGAGACAGCTTCGCGGCCATCAATGATGCGGTGATCATAGCTATGTGCGAGGTACATAATCGGGCGCACCTCAATATCATCGCCAACCACCCACGGGCGCTTAACAATATTGTGCATGCCTAGAATGCCGGATTGCGGTGCGTTGATGATCGGCGTCGACAGCATTGAGCCGTAAATGCCGCCATTGGTAATCGTGAAGCTACCGCCGGTCATTTCATCCAAAGAGAGTTTGCCATCACGTGCGCGCAAGCCAAAATCTTTGATGCCTTTTTCAATATCAGCAAAGCTCATCTGATCAGCATCCCTGAGGACCGGCACAACCAGACCTGTTGGCGTGCCGACAGCAACGCCAATGTCGTAGTAATTTTTATAGACAATCTCATCGCCCTGGATTTCCGCATTAACGGCCGGGAATTCTTTCAACGCAACAATGGCAGCCTTAACGAAATAGCTCATGAAGCCCAGGCGAACGCCGTGGGTTTTCTCAAACTTTTCCTGGAACTGAGCACGCGCGGCCATAACCGCTGACATATCCACCTCGTTAAAAGTGGTCAGCATGGCAGCGGTGTTTTGCGCATCTTTAAGACGGCCCGCGATCACTTTGCGGAGGCGGGTCATTTTCACCCGTTCTTCACGCGGACCTGCCGGAACGGACGGAATTTGATGACGCGGTCCACCATCGTCTGCCACCGGAGCAGGGGCTGCCGTAGGGGCCGGAGCTGCTGGTGCACCGCCCGCCTTCTGATAGGCCAACACGTCGCCTTTGGTCAGACGTCCGTCTTTGCCAGTCGCTGGGATTTGCGTTGCATCATAGCCTTCGTCTTCAACGAGCTTACGCACAGCCGGCGACATTTGAATACCATCGCTTGAGGCGGCTACGGTCGGGGCCTCAGTGGGGGCCGCCGCCGGTGCAGGGGCAGCCGCAGCGCCAGATCCGCCAAGGCGACCCAAGATCGCACCGACTTCAACTTCGCTGCCGACATCTGCCAGAATTTCTGTCAGCGTTCCAGCACTTGGTGCATTGACTTCCATGGTGACTTTATCGGTTTCCAGCTCGAGCAAAGGCTCATCTTGAGCAACGGCGTCACCCACGGATTTAAGCCAGTTCGCCACCGTACCTTCGGTCAGGCTTTCACCCAACATCGGGACAACAATATCAACCGCTTCGCCACCACCACTTGCCGCAGGAGCCGGAGCAGCTGCAGGAGCAGAAGCGGCAGCCTCAGGTGCCGGGGCAGCCGCACCATCGCCAATCACACCCAGCGTCGCGCCAACTTCAACTTCGGCACCCGCTTCCGCAATAATTTCGGTTAGCGTACCCGCCACCGGTGCATTAACTTCCATTGTGACCTTGTCGGTCTCCAACTCAAGGATCGGCTCATCAACTGCGACCGCATCACCGACCGATTTTAGCCAGGTCGCAACGGTTCCCTCGGTTAGGGATTCGCCTAATGTTGGTACTTTGATTTCAGTAGCCATAATTTCCTCAATTCACTCTTTATTGAATAGGCATGTAGGGTTGCACGATGTCTTTAGCTTTTCCGCTCAGCGCTTGATCAATCAAAAACGCTTGCTCTTTATTATGAACTTTAAGCGACCCGGTTGCTGGTGAAGCCGAAGCTTTACGACCAGCGTAAATAACTTGGCGCGCTTGCTTAGCTTTTTTATCCAGGCCAGCGAGAATGTAATTCAAACGATCACTGGCAAAATGCCACGCACCCTGATTGGAGGCTTCTTCCTGACACCACACAACATCCGCATTTGGATATTGTTTAATCTGATTGGTAATTCCCATGCGCGGCCACGGATAAAGTTGCTCTACCCTGACGATCGCGACGTCATTGATTTTTTTCTCGCGGCGCGTCTCTAGGAGATCAAAATATATTTTTCCAGAGCACAAAACGATGCGCTTCACTTTGTCTTTGGCAACAAGCTTATCGACTTCCGGCAATACACGGCGGAAATGAGTACCGGGTCCCATTTCATCCAAAGTTGAAATGTTCAACTTGTGGCGCAGCAGTGATTTTGGTGACATGACGATCATCGGTTTGCGGAAATTACGCTTAACTTGACGGCGAAGCGCGTGGAAGAAATTGGCCGGCGCGGTTACGTTCACGACCTGTAAATTATCTTCGGCGCAAAGCTGTAAAAAGCGCTCCAACCGAGCAGATGAATGTTCCGGGCCCTGACCTTCCATACCGTGAGGCAGAAGCATCACGAGGCCTGACATGCGCAGCCATTTAGATTCGCCGGAAGAAATAAACTGATCGAAAATTACCTGGGCGGTATTGGCAAAATCTCCAAACTGCGCCTCCCATAAGGTCAGCGTTTTAGGTTCAGCCAAAGAATAGCCATATTCATAACCCAGCACAGCAAATTCAGAGAGCGGGCTATCCATCACTTCGAAATCGGCCTGCTCGCCGGGGCGAATTTCACTCAACGGGAAATAGCGATTTTCATTCTCCTGATCAACGATCACGGCGTGGCGGTGCGAGAAGGTACCGCGCCCTGAATCCTGGCCTGATAGACGAACCGGGTGACCTTCAACCAATAAAGAGCCGTAAGCTAAAGCTTCGGCCATTGCCCAGTCGAGGTTCTCACCGGTTTCCATCATTTTGGTTTTGGCTTTGAGCTGGCGCAAGAGTTTGGAGTTCACATTGATCCCCTCCGGCACGCGCGCCAGGGAATGGCCAATTTCCTTCAACACATCAATATCGACGGAGGTATCGTCATCACGCTTTTCTTCCTCACCCTCAAGGGCAGCAAGACCAACCCATTCGCCCTCAAGCCAATCGGCTTTATTGGTTTTATAATTGGGGGCAGCTTCAAACTCGCTATCAAGATGCGCGCGGAAATCGGTTTCAATTTTTTCGACTTCATCGAGAGTAAGCTCACCGGCTTTGAGCAATTTTTCGCGGTAGATCTCGCGCGTCGTTGGATGTTTGGCAATCGCCGTATACATCTTCGGCTGCGTGAACATCGGCTCATCGCCTTCATTATGGCCGTGCCGGCGATAACAAAAAATATCAACAACCACATCACGTTTGAATTTTTGTCGGAACTGCGCCGCTAGATCAGCGACCCGAACCACCGCTTCCGGATCATCACCGTTGACGTGGAAGATCGGCGCCTGCATGCCTTTGGCAACATCGGTCGGATACGGCGTCGATCTGGAACTCATTGGATTGGTGGTAAAGCCAATTTGATTGTTGACGACAACATGGATTGTGCCGCCGGTACGGTAGCCCCTGATCTGCGAGAGATCGAGACTTTCCGGCACGATGCCCTGACCGGCAAAAGCCGCATCACCATGCATCAGCAATCCCATAACCTTGTCACGCTCTTCATTACCGCGTTGGGTTTGCTTGGCGCGGACTTTGCCCAGCACCACCGGATTTACACATTCCAGATGAGACGGATTGGCGGTCAGCGAGAGGTGCATCTTACCTTCAGTAAACTCGCGGTCCGCCGATGCTCCGAGGTGATACTTCACATCGCCGGAACCTTGGACATCTTCGGGATGAGCTGAATTACCCTGAAATTCCGAGAAAATTGCGACATAGGGTTTGCCCATGGTGCGGGCCAGAACATTAAGCCGGCCCCGATGCGGCATACCGATGACGACCTCTTCGACACCGACATAAGCCGCCGTCCGCAACATCCGCTCCATAAATGGGATAAGACTTTCTCCACCATCCAAACCAAAACGCTTGGTGCCGGTGTGCTTCATCTGGAGGTAGGTCTCGAACCCTTCCGCTTCGACCATATCTTTGTATATGGCACGGCGCAAATCCGGAGAATATTTGGACTTATAATCGATGCCCTCGACATGCTCTTGGATCCAGGCGCGTTCTTCCATTTCCTGGATATGCATATATTCAACACCGATGGAGCTGCAATAGGAGTCCCGCATGGTATCGAGAATTTCCTGCAAGGTCGCTGTCTCCTTGCCGGCCATGCTGGTCATAGTGTCGAGATAAATTTCTTTGCCCAAATCTTCTTCGGTGAAGTCATAGGTCTTGTAGTCAAGCTCGCGGTGATAACCGGCACCGAGCAATCCCAACGGATCAAATTGCGCATGCAAATGACCCCGCACCCGGTAAGACCGAATGAGAATACGTGCCCGAATAGAGCGCTGGGCAATCTCATTAATTTTTTCAGTCGAGACAGCAGGCGTTGCACCGTTTGGTTTTTTAGGCTTCTCGTCCGGATCACTGACGCCAATGACGCTGGTCGTGGAACGCGCCCAGCTAGCGCCCTTGATTTCACCCTGGATGTCAGTTGGATCATCGCCCAGATCGGCAAAAACAGCGGCCCAGCTTTGATCCACTGAATTTGGATCAGCTAAATATCGATCATACAATTCAGCAATGAAAGCTGCATTGGCTCCTGTAAAAATCGATTCAGTCGAATCCGCCATCCTCAATAACCCCTATTAAACCCAAACAATAAACGGCCGAGTGTTTAGCCTTTCATTGTTTCCAGCATGGTACTGCCAAGTGCTGCAGGTGAATCGGCGACATTAATACCGGCACTCCGCAGCGCTTCAATCTTATCTTGCGCACCACCTTTACCGCCGGCGATAATTGCACCCGCGTGGCCCATCCGGCGACCTGGAGGTGCTGTAACGCCAGCAATAAAACCAACCATCGGCTTCTTAACTTTTGAAGATTTAATGAAGTCAGCCGCTTCTTCTTCAGCCGAACCACCGATCTCGCCGATCATAATAATGCCTTCGGTTTCATCGTCATCTAAGAACATTTCCAAGCAATCGATAAAGTTGGTGCCGTTTACCGGATCACCACCGATACCGATACAAGTCGTCTGACCAAGACCCACAGTTGTGGTTTGACCAACCGCCTCATAGGTCAGCGTACCTGAACGAGACACCACACCAATTTTGCCGCGTTGGTGGATGTGACCCGGCATGATGCCGATTTTACATTCACCTGGGGTAATCACACCTGGGCAGTTTGGCCCAACAAGGCGGGTCGAAGAACCGGCCAAAGCCCGCTTAACTTCAACCATATCTAAAACCGGAATACCTTCGGTGATACAGATCGCGAGTGGAATCTCACAATCGATTGCCTCAAGAATGGCTTCGGCAGCAAAGGGCGGCGGCACATAAATCACCGACGCATTGGCGCCGGTTTTCTCGACCGCATCGGCAACCGTATCAAACACCGGCAAATCAAGATGGGTAGAGCCACCCTTGCCTGGCGTTACGCCGCCAACCATTTGGGTGCCATAGGCAATCGCTTGCTCGGAATGGAAAGTACCTTGTGAGCCGGTAAAGCCCTGACAGATAACTTTGGTATCTTTATTTACTAAAACAGCCATTTTATGCCGCCTCCTCAACTGCTTTAACAATTTTTTCAGCGGCATCCCCAAGATCATCGCCCGAAATAATCGGCAATCCTGATTTGGCCAGAATTTCTTTGCCAAGCTCAACATTGGTGCCTTCGAGGCGAACCACGAGGGGCACGTTGAGCGACACTTCTTTAGCCGCTGCAATGACGCCTTCGGCAATCACATCACAGCGCATAATGCCGCCAAAGATATTGACCAAAATGCCTTCGACATTGGAATCAGAAAGAATAATTTTAAACGCTGTCGTCACGCGCTCTTTGGTCGCTCCGCCACCAACATCCAAGAAGTTCGCCGGATCACCGCCATGCAGCTTGATGATATCCATCGTCGACATGGCGAGACCCGCGCCATTGACCATGCAGCCGATGCTGCCATCCAATTTGATGTAATTTAGGTCATGACGTTCGGCTTCAAGTTCCGCTGCATCTTGCTCATCTTCATCGCGCATCTCTTCGACATCTTTATGACGATAAAGCGCATTGTCGTCGAAATTCATTTTAGCATCGAGAGCGATCACGTCGCCGCCTTTGGTAACAACCAGCGGATTAATTTCAATTTGGCTGGCATCCATCTCAATGAACAACTTGTACATCGACAACAAAAACTTTACCGCCGATTTCACTTCATCACCGGAAAGACCCAGACCGAAAGCAACTTCGCGGGCATGAAAGCCCTTCATGCCGGTTGCCGGATCAATATCGATGGTCAAGATTTTCTCAGGCGTCGCTGCCGCAACTTCCTCGATATCCATGCCGCCTTCTTGACAGGCAATAACCGTCACGCGTGAGGTCGCACGGTCGATCAAAAGGCTCAGATAAAGTTCACGATCAATGTCACAGCCATCTTCGATATAGACGCGCTTCACTTCTTTGCCGTCTGGTCCGGTCTGATGGGTCACCAAAGTCGCGCCCAGCATTTGATTGGCGGCCTCTTTGACCTCTTCGACGGATTTGATCACCCGCACACCGCCGGCACTCCCAGCAGTATCTTCTTTGAAACTACCCTTACCGCGACCGCCGGCATGAATTTGAGATTTAACCACCCAAATCGGGCCGCCCAAATCTTTGGCAACGGCTTCGGCTTCAGTTGCTGTATAGGCAACACCACCTTTAAGCACGGCCACGCCATATTTCGACAAAATCTGCTTCGCTTGATACTCGTGAATATTCATAAGCCTCTAGCCCTTAAGTTAGTGCGGAACCTGGATTTGTTGCCAAGTTCCGCGGTTTATACTTACTTCTTCTTTACTGCTTTTCTCTTTGCAGCCGCTTTTTTCTTAGCCGGTTTCTTAGCTGCTGGTTTCTTAGCAGCCGGTTTCTTAACAGCTTTTTTCGTTACTTTCTTTGCTGCCGGCTTTGCTGTTTTCTTTGCTGCTGGCTTAGCTACTTTCTTTGCTGCAGGCTTAGCTGCTTTTTTTGCTGCTGGCTTCGTTGCTTTTTTTGCTGCTGGCTTTGCCGCCGGCTTCGCTGCTGCCTTCTTTTCAGCCGCTGCCTTTTTTAACAACTTAGCGCTCTCGGCGACCATTTTCTTGACCGCACGGACCGAAGCGTTAAAGGCTTTTTTCTCGCTGGCATCAAGTTTTACTTCGACGATTTTCTCAACACCTTTGGCACCGATGACAACCGGCACACCGACATAAAGACCTTTGACACCATATTCGCCTTTAAGATATGCGGCACAAGGCAACACGCGTTTTTTATCTTTGAGGTAAGCATCCGCCATTTGGATTGCCGAGCTAGCCGGCGCGTAATAAGCAGAGCCGGTTTTTAGAAGTCCGACAATTTCGGCGCCGCCATCACGGGTGCGCTGAACAATCTCGTCCAATTTTTTTTGCGTGATCCATTTCATTTTAACCAGATCGGTCAATGGAATACCGGCAACTGTTGAATAGCGCACGCTTGGCACCATACTGTCGCCGTGACCACCCAAAACAAAGGCTGTGACATCTTCAACAGAGACGTTCATTTCTTCCGCTAAGAAATAACGGAAACGCGCTGAATCCAGTACACCGGCCATGCCGACCACTTTATTGGCTGGCAAACCACAAGCATCGCGGAGCACTCCAACCATAACGTCAAGCGGGTTGGTGATGCAGATGACAAAGGCGTTCGGGCAGTTTTGTTTAATGCCTTCGCCGACAGATTGCATAACGCTGGTGTTGATGCCGATGAGGTCATCGCGGCTCATGCCGGGCTTACGGGCAACGCCCGCCGTTACGATGACTACGTCCGCGCCTTTAATCGCCGAATAGCGATTTGCGCCAACCATTTTAGCATCGAAACCTTCAACCGGTGAGCTCTGGGCCAAATCCAAGGACTTGCCCTGGGGAATGCCATTTACAATGTCGAACATAACGACATCACCGAGTTCTTTTAAACCCGCTAAATGGGCCAACGTTCCGCCGATATTACCAGCACCAACAAGCGCAATCTTGTTTCTTGCCATAGAATTAATTCCTCTCTCTAACTTCTTTTAGGCGATTTTAAACTACCGGTTTTCATCACGGCATCCAAATCGCGGTAAACTTGTCAATTTCGCCCCTTATTGAGCGTAACATATGATCGCGCTACGTAGCGCAAAATGGGTATGAGAGCAAGCCTAGAACCCCGGAAACGGGCGAAAAACAATCCCCTAACACCTTAAATTGATTGAAGAAATTAAGGCACCAAGTCGTGCCTGCGGCGTTATCCATCTTCACCAAACCACATTTACATGCTGATTGCTGTTACCCCACAACTTCATTTATCTCTTATGTTCAAATGCTAATAAAACACAAGAAATTCAATAGGTAGGTGCGTTTAGCCGCAATTTTTATGTGAAATTAGATTATTCTACGCCATGCGGCACTATTTTATGTGCCGCCATGCGGTAACGCTAGATAGGCTTCAGATTGCATTTCCATCAGCCGTGAAACCAGGCGTTCAAATTCAAAGGCACCCTCACCCAGCACGTAAAGCTCTTTGGGCGGCGCATCTGCAGAACAAATGAAATTCACCTTATTTTCGTATAGCGCATCTATCAACGTGATAAACCGCCGGGCCTCACTTTTAAGGGCCTCCCCCATGCGCGGGATATCGTCCAGGATCAGTGTGTGATAGCGCTCGGCAATCTCAAGATAGTCCGCCGGTCCCAAAGCTTCGGCGCAAAGATTGTTAAAACTGGTGCGCCCAACGCCAGCCGCCGCTTGAGGGATTTCAACGATGCGGCCTTTTACCTCAATCTTGTCAGCCGCTGGCGTATAGCCTTTGGTCAGTTCGGCGAAATAACGATCGAGATCGCTTTTCGCCTGGTCATCCAACGGTTGGTGATAGACCTGCATCCCCAGCATGCGCTCCAATCGATAGTCGCGGGCAGCGCCGAGTTGCAAAATATCGAGACGTGCACTGATGAGATCGATAAAGGGCAGAAATTTCTCGCGCTGGAGGCCATCTTTATAAAGATCACCCGGCGGTCGGTTGGAAGTCGCGACAATCACCACGTCGCGCTCCAATAGTCCTTCGAACAAACGACCAAGGATCATCGCATCGACAATATTAACCACCTGCAACTCATCAAAGCAAAGCAGCCAGGCTTCATCGGCAATAGCCTCAACGACGCTTGGCACCGGATCACCGCCATCGCTGTTGTTGTTGCGGAACGCGTTAAAACGGGCATGGACGTCTTGCAAAAAGGCGTGGAAATGGACCCGGCGTTTGCGCTCAATCGGAGCGGTCTCAAAAAACAGATCCATCAGCATGGATTTACCGCGCCCGACATCGCCAAAGATATAGAGACCTTGCAGCGGCTCCTCCCGGCGGCGTGATTTTTGCGAGTTGAGACCAAACCGGTCTTTCCAGCCAACTTTACCTGAGGCGGGCTGATAGCCACTGAGTGCTCGATAGAGACTTTGCAGCTTCTCAGCCAACAACTCTTGCGCCGGATCCGCATTGAGATCACCAGCCTGGACCCGATCACGATAGGTGAAAAGTGGGCCTTGCAGAGCTTTAGTTTCGTTCGTCATAAAAGGCTACTTAAGACTGGCAGCCCGCCATGTAAAGCGATTTAACATCCGGACACACCAAATTGTGTGATTTCAGATTGAACAATTAAATCAATTAGATATCCTGTAATCATCGCGCAAATTCGAATGGATCACATATTCATTACCCGGCGTTTACCGTTGATATTGCTATACTGTGAGCAGAAATAGCCAGGAGTACTAATGCAAGGCACGACGATCAAACGAATTATTCTAGCCGCCTTCATCGGCAGTATAATTGTTTGGGGGATACTGAACCATCAAAGCCTAAAAGTCGAAGTTATCGTCGGCTGGATTGCTGGCTTCGGCGTGTTAGGGCCACTTATTTATATTCTAAGCCGATCTATCGGTGCAGTCTTTTTTGTTCCTGGTAGCCTGATGGCAATCGCCGCCGGGGTAGCCTTTGGGCCTTTTTGGGGCGCAATCTATAATCTGATTGCCTCAACGATAGGCGCCTTATTGGCATTTTTGGTGGCCCGCTATATCGCCTCGGAGTTTGTTCAGAAAAAAATTAGCGGCGATGGCTGGGTCCGCAAATCCCTTGAAGGTGTTGAGGCTGAGGGCTGGCGGTTTGTCGCTTTTGTCAGACTGGTCCCACTGTTCCCCTACAATATCTTGAATTACGCCTTGGGTCTGACACGCATTAAAACCTCTCACTATGTCATAGCCTCTTTCATCTGCATGATCCCGGGCGATATTGCTTATGTCTATCTGGGTTATGCCGGGCGCGAAGCTGTTGCGGGAAACAGCGCCTCGGTTGAAATAGCCCTAATCGCGCTTGGCCTCTTGGCAGCCATTGTCTTTCTGCCGCGGCTTATTCGCTATATCAAAAATAATAGAGTAGAGGTTGAATCTTAAGAGATAAGCTGTCTAACCAGGCAATTGGTCGACCAAATCCGTCCGATACAAACCGAAATGCGCCGGGTCAATTTCCAAATAGCTGCACAATGTGACAATCTCAATTTGGTCAACCAGACTGGTCTTACCGTTTGCTTCAGCCACCGCAAGACACAGGCGAATGAGCAGCGACGCGGTTTCGGGATTGTCTTTGACGACATCTAATTGACTTAGGACTTTCGGGTGGCCTGCGCTGGGCGAAGACTGGATCGCCTCACAGAAATCGACAAAAATATTCACCGCCTCATGGGGATCATAAACCTGGAGGTGCTCCAAAGTCTCGATGATCTGATCGACCCGGACGCGCTCGGAGAAACTCACCTCACCGTCGGCAGTCGCCACCAGTGCACAAGCCGCCATCGTCGCCTTTAGAAATGGCAGGTTATGATGGCGCTCGATCAGCGTGTCATATTGCTCTTTTAAATTTGTCAGAAATCCCGACACATGCGCCTCCCAGGCTTATGAGAAAATGATAAACGGAATCAGAGTCAAAAAGCCAGCTTGAATCTAATCGTCCAACATTTCCGCAATTTCGAGATCATCACCTTCAGCGCGATTGCGGAGCCCCTCGACGATCCCGGGAAGATCGCTCGCAGGGCGATTCTGGCTCATCTTGAATTTGCCTTCAAGCCGGGTGATGGGAATCTCAAAACAAATGATACCTGACAGCATACCCTTGATAAATTTCTCCGGTTGGCTCTCAAGTTTCCAGCCTTCGGCACCTTCATAAGTCTCAACCAAACTCTTTTGCGCCGCCATCATGGCTTCTTCGCCCTCTATCAAACGCGGCTTACCATAGGCATGCACCGTGACATAATTCCAAGTTGGCACGGAAGGTTGATTTTCGTACCAGCCGGGCGAGATATAAGCGTGCGGCCCCCAGAATATAACCAATGCCTCGCCGCTATTTTCGAAGTTTTGCCAGTGGGGGTTGGCCTTCGCCATATGCGAGACGAGCGTACCGTTTGGCCCTCGGGTCTCATCCAGCACAAAGGGCAGGTGGGTCGCTTGCGGAGCCGCCTCACCACTCCCAACTAAAATCGCCCAACCATGCATCCGCATGACGTCTTGCAGAACATCCAAACGCTCTTCAACATGAACCTTAGGACTATACATTTTGACCTCCAATAAAAATGGCCGCAGGAAATCCGGCGACCATCTTTAAAAATAAAGCGTGCCGCTCAGCTACATGCGCTCGACCATCAGCTTTTTGGTTTCGGCAATCGCCAAGCCCGGGTTAAGCGACTTCGGGCAGGTATTGGTGCAGTTCATGATCGTATGGCAGCGATAAAGCTTGAACGGATCTTCGAGATCATCCAAACGCTCACCGGTTCGCTCATCCCGGGAATCAACAATCCAGCGATAGGCTTGCAGCAAAATAGCCGGGCCCAAATAGCGATCACCGTTCCACCAGTAACTGGGGCACGAGGTCGAGCAACAGAAACACAAAACACATTCCCACAAGCCATCGAGCTTTTCACGATCCTCTGGCGACTGCAGCCGCTCTGTGCCCGGTGCCGGCGTATCGGCCTTCACCCAGGGCTGGATCGAAGTGTATTGCGCATAAGGCGTTGAAAGATCGGGCACCAGATCTTTAATCACCGGCATATGCGGCAGCGGGTAGATCGCCGCATCACCTTTGATCTCGGCGAGGTCTTTGGTGCAGGCTAGTGTATTGGTGCCGTCGACGTTCATCGCACAAGATCCACACACCCCTTCTCGGCAAGAGCGCCGGAACGTCAGTGTCGGATCCATCTCATTTTTAATCTTGATCAGCGCATCCAGCACCATCGGCCCGCAGCTATCCATATCAACTTCATAAGTATCAAGTTGCGGATTTTTATCCTGGTCGGGATCGTAGCGATAGACTTTGAATTTCTTGATATTTGTCGCGCCGTCCGGAGCCTTGTGGGTCTGGCCTTTAACAACTCGCGAATTTTTCGGCAGGTTAAATTCAACCATTTTTTTCTCCTTGACCCCGCACCTAGTAAACCCGAGCGCGAGGCGTGATGTATTCCACCTCATCGGTCAGCGTGTATTCATGAACCGGGCGATAGTCGAGCTTGACGTTCCAATCGTCATCAACCGAGGCCAATGTATGTTTCATCCAGTTCTCGTCATCACGGTCCGGATAATCCTCATGGGCATGCGCACCGCGCGATTCATGGCGGGCTTCGGCGCCATGCATTGTCGCCTTGGCACAAGCCATCAGATTTTCGAGCTCTAGAGTCTCAACCAGATCTGAATTCCAGATCAAGGATTGATCGGCAACGTTCAAATCGGACAAATTTTTAGCTGCGTCATCGATCAAGCTAACACCTTCTTTGAGAACTTCTGATGTTCTGAAGACGGCAGCGTTGTTTTGCATAATGCGCTGCATACCGAGACGCACATCAGCGGTCGACTGGCCGCCTTTGGCGTGGCGGAGTTTATCAAGCCGCGCAATGGCCGCTTCGCCGGTATTGCCGTCAGCCGGCTTAACGGTTTTGTTCTTATCAACCGTCTCGGATGCTCTAATCGCCGCCGCCCGGCCAAACACCACAATATCCAACAGCGAGTTCGTACCTAATCGGTTAGCACCATGAACCGACACACAAGCCGCCTCACCAATCGCCATCAAACCAGGGCAGATCGCTTCCGGATCATCGGCTGTCGGACGCAAGGCTTCGCCGTGATAATTGGTCGGAATACCGCCCATATTATAATGCACCGTCGGCAGAACTGGGATCGGCTCTTTGGTCGCATCGACGCCGGAGAAAATTTTCGCCGTTTCGGTAATGCCTGGTAATTGTTTGTGCAGCACTTCGGCACCCAGATGTTCGAGGTGCAGGTAGATGTGATCATTGTCAGCACCGACACCGCGGTTTTCCCTGATCTCAACCGTCATTGAACGGCTCACAACATCGCGCGAGGCCAGATCTTTAGCGGATGGCGCATAGCGTTCCATAAAGGCTTCGCCTTCGGAATTGGTGAGATAACCACCTTCGCCCCTGGCACCCTCCGTGATTAGGCAGCCAGAACCGTAAATTCCGGTTGGGTGAAACTGCACAAATTCCATATCCTGCATCGGCAGGCCGGCGCGGAGCACCATACCATTGCCATCTCCGGTACAGGTATGCGCCGATGTGCAGGAGAAGTAACTGCGACCATAGCCACCGGTTGCCATCACAGTTTGATGACCGAGGAAGCGATGGATCGTACCATCGGCCAAATTCCACGCCATCACACCCCGGCATGAGCCATCATCATCCATGATCAAATCGATCGCGAAATACTCGATATAGAACTCGGCATTGTGCTTTAGGCATTGCTGATAAAGCGTGTGCAAAATAGCATGTCCGGTACGGTCAGCGGCGGCGGCGGCGCGCCCGACCGGGGCTCCCTCGCCGAAATCGCTCATATGACCGCCAAAGGGGCGTTGATAAATCTTGCCCTCTTCGGTCCGGGAAAACGGCACGCCGAAATGCTCCAACTCGTAGATCGCGGGGACTGCTTCGCGGCACATATATTCGATGGCATCTTGATCGCCTAACCAGTCAGCACCTTTGACGGTGTCGAACATATGCCATTGCCAGCTATCTTCCTGCATATTACCCAGCGCGGCACCAACGCCGCCTTGGGCGGCAACAGTATGCGAGCGCGTTGGGAAAACTTTGGTGATGCAAGCCGTATCCAGACCAGCCGCCGTCATGCCAAGCGTCGCCCGCAATCCTGCGCCACCTGCACCAACAACAATCACATCATGCACGTGATCGATGATTTCATAATTTTCGGTCATTTTGACTTTTAGCCTCCGAAGGCAACTTTGATGATAGCGATGATGCTGGAAACAGCAAAGAATACCGCGACAAGTTTATTAAGAACCAATAAGAAGATTTTGTTTCGCTCGTTATGCACATAATCTTCAACCACGACCTGAAGGCCGAGTTGCATGTGATAAAACAACGCGATGACAAAAAGCGACATCAGCAAGATGCTACCCGGCGCATTGAGCCAGACCTTAAAGCCTGCCCGATCAATGCCGACCAAGGTTACGGCCGAATAAATAAACCACAGACTAAGTGGTATGAGAGCGACCGCGGTAACCCGCTGGCTCCACCAATGAGCGGTACCATCCTTGGCACTGCCAAGACCGCGCACCCGGCCCAAATCAGTTCGTAAGCTCATCAGTACGACCCTCCCAGCATGCCATAGCCAGCGGTCCAGGCCAGCAAGGTCAAAACCACCGAGGCGATATAAACCAACCAGCCGGTCAAATAGACTTGCGGCAGTTCCAGGCCTTTTCCCGCATCCCAAAACATATGCCGAATGCCATTACAGAGGTGATAGAACAAAGCCCAGGTCCAGCCGAAGAGCAGCAACTTGCCAAACCAATGGGCCAAAAACGCTTGCGTGCGCTCAAAGGCCTCAGGCCCGTAAGCCGCAGCATTTAACCAATAAACCAACATCAGAGCGCCGACCGCGAGGCCAACCCCTGTCATCCTATGCAAGATCGACAACACCGACGTCAATTGCGGTTTGTAAACCTGTAAATGTGGAGAAAGCGGACGGTTTCCCGTACTCATAGACCAAGCCTCGCTTATTTTCAGTAAACCCAATTGGCCAAGGCGCTAACCCCAACCATTAAACGACAATTTTATACGTAAGATTAAAGTCTTACGACTACAAACTCATTTTGTTTAGCCCTTCAATGGTGGCAAGTCAACGTAGCCTCATGACAAGCGCCGAACACAATTAAATCAGCCCGTAACGCCTAATTCGATACATATAAATAACAACAAGGGAGTAAAGCAGGTGCATATGCCCGTCACATCTCTGAATTACTCAAAAACTTAAAAACAAGTACTCATTTATTAGGCGATAATTATAATAAATAATTTTTTTACTACATTATTACTTACATGTTGATATAATTGTGGATAAGTTGTGTGCTATTTGTGTAAATATAGTTAATTTATACACAGATTTCTTTGGTTTTTTACTATTTTATTATTGAATGTTTATTTTGAATTGTTGAGAATATCTCCCGTACGTGAAAGCGTCTTTACTGCTTTTTCTTACTGAGTTGGCACCGAATTTATCGATTTATCGATAAGTTTGGACAGGCAGGAAGGAAAGCATATTCGACAAAGCAGGCCATTTCCCGGAGCGATCCGGTAAAAGGTTTGTTGGGTTGGAGGCCTAAACTAAAGGCTTTTTGAAATCGCTTTCTTGAGTGCTGTTTCTATTGGTGGTGGGCCCCTTCTTGGGGCGCGCGCTAAGGAACGGGACTTAAGGGAAGGTTTTAGAAAACTTTAGATGCTGATGGTTTTTTGGATTGCCTCGTCTCCCTGGCGGGACGGGCGGAAGGAGATCCGGAAAGTCGGCGATGGCTTGGGTGAAGGAATTTCGATTCTGGAAATACCAAACCACCGCATGACTGAAGGGTTTGTAAAAGAGTAAAAATTGGTGGCCTGACCAAGGAATTACTGTTTTACCTCGCCGGAAGTTCGTGCCGTTTTGAAAGTGAGCAATCTGGTTATTGGGTCCATTCATTTGGGTTCCTTAATCTGAACCATCATATGGCAGGGTGAAGGATTAGGTCGGCAACGACCGAATTTGAAACCTATAAAGCTTGTGAAATTGCAGTTGTCTCTCTCCCAAGGGTGCGTTGTAAGGAAGCAAGTGGGGTCGAAGACAATCGAACGTACTCGGAGCCTGGCCGGCTCTATGAGGCGTCAGGAGTATCGCCGCCGCGATGCGTCACGACAAGGATCCCAGGCCTTGCGTGCCTGGCGCCTCTATACTTGTCTGCTTTTCAGGCCGCTTCTTGCCCATATTACGCCCATATTACGATTGCAAAATGAACCATTTTCAACCGCAGTAAATTTTTTCGCTTTATTTTTGAACGCGAACATGCCTAATTCCCTGATATATATTTGAACTGCTTTTTTAATTAGGCCGCTTTTTCTTAATCACTATAGGTTCACCACCCCGTGGCGCGACTTGATATCAGTAATGTGAAGTTTTTGATTGTTGAAGATAATCCGTTCATGCGGATCATCTTGAAACAATTGCTGCGCGCGCTGGGTGTCCTGGAAATGGCCGAAGCCTCAGATGGCGCGCTGGCTTTTTCGGCGATGAAAACTTTCGAACCTGATATCATTTTGGTCGATTGGGAAATGCAGCCGCTGGACGGTCTGGATTTTGTCAAACTGGTCCGCACCGGCGATGACAGTCCGAACCAATATGTGCCGATCGTTATGGTGACGGGCCATTCAGAGCAAAACAAAGTCACTCAAGCCCGCGATGCCGGCATCAATGAAATGCTGATTAAGCCGCTTTCTGCTCGGACACTTTTTTCACGCATCCGAGCCGTCATTGAGCGACCGCGCCCCTTTGTCGAAGCAAAACATTATTTCGGTCCCGACCGCCGCCGCAAACAAGACGAATATTACTCCGGCCAGGAACGCCGCAAAGATCCAGACGAACAATCTCAGGGCGATATCGACGCCATGTTCGACTAAAAGGTTAATGTAAGAGTTCGGTGCCCGACAGCGAACTATGGCACCGAACTAAAAAATTAACCTTTAGAGATAATCTCTAATCAGTGTTTCAGCGATTTGCACCGTATTTAGGGCTGCGCCTTTGCGGAGGTTGTCGGCGACGACCCACAAGCTTAGACCATTTTCCAAGGTCATATCATCGCGGATGCGGCTGACATAGACGGGGTCTTCGCCGGCGCATTCGGTTTGGGTGACATAGCCTTCCTCGGCCCGGTGATCGACAACCACCACGCCTTCCGCTGCCTTCAAGGCTTCGCGCGCTTCTTCAGTAGAGATCGAGCGTTCGAACTCGATATTGACGGCTTCGGCATGACCGACAAAGACGGGCACACGGACGCAAGTCGCGGTCAGGCGAATTTCCGGATCAAGAATTTTCTTGGTCTCGACCATCATTTTCCACTCTTCCTTGGTATTGCCATCTTCCATAAAGACGTCAATTTGCGGGATCGTATTAAAGGCAATCGGCTTAGAAAAATTTTCCTGAAATTTAGATTCAGGTTCATTCATGTAGATGCCTTTGGTCTGGTTAAACAGCTCATCCATCGCAGATTTTCCAGCCCCCGAGACCGACTGATAGGTCGAGACAACGACGCGGCGGATGCCTGCCAGATCGTGCAAAGGCTTCAAAGCGACAACCAACTGAATGGTCGAGCAGTTAGGGTTGGCGATAATGTTTCTATTGCGGAACTCGCCAATCGCTTCAGGGTTAACCTCGGGCACGACCAAAGGCACGTCCGGATCCATCCTGAATTGAGACGTGTTATCAATGACGACAGCACCCGCGGCGGTCGCTCTTGGCACATATTCGGCCGAGACTTTGGCGCCCGGACTTGAGAGCACAATGTCAGTGCCTTCAAAATCAAACGCCGCCAGATCTTGCACTTTAAGGACGTCATCTTCGCCGTAAGACACTTCAGCGCCGACAGAGCGCGCGGATGCAATAGCCGTCACGTCTTCGGCCGGAATTTCCCGTTCCGCCAAAATGTTCATAATCTCGCGTCCGACGTTGCCGGTCGCGCCGACAACTGCAAATTTGTAACCCATCTTAATTCTCCATTTGCCCCTTATAAGAAAGAGGGAGCGTTATGCACGCCCCCTCTGATTTTTCCCAATTACTGGGGGCATTTATTTAAGCTGCTTGTTTATCAAGTTCCTTGATAATGGCGTCGCCCATTTCCGAGGTAGATACCTGGGTTGAGCCCTCGCCCATAATGTCACCTGTGCGCAAGCCTTGTCCGAGCACGTTCTGCACAGCTTGATCAATGAAGTCGGCATCTTCGAACATATCGAAAGAATAGCGCAGCAACATAGAATAGCTGAGAATCTGTGCCAGAGGATTGGCAATACCTTGGCCAGCAATATCCGGTGCCGTGCCATGAACGGGCTCATAGAGCGCCGCCTGGCGACCACTTTCGTCGGGCGCACCCAATGAAGCTGATGGCAACATGCCGAGCGAGCCGGTCAACATTGCGGCGCAATCGGACAAAATATCGCCAAACATATTGGTCGTCACAATGACGTCGAATTGCTTAGGATTACGCACCAATTGCATGGCGGCGTTATCGACATACATGTGGCTCAGCTCGATGTCGGGATACTCTTCACCGACTTTGATCATTTCTTCCCGCCACATCACTGTGGTTTCCAAAACATTTGCTTTATCGATCGAACAAACCCGCTTGTCGCGCTTGGCGGCGAGATCCATGGCCACCCGGCCAATGCGGTGAATTTCTGGTGTCGTATAGGTCAGCGTGTTAACGCCCTTACGAACGCCGTTACCGAGATCTTCAATACCGCGGGGCTCACCGAAATAGATGCCGCCGGTCAATTCCCGGACAATCATAATATCGAGACCCTTAACAATATCGAGCTTCAAGGTAGACGCATCTGCCAAGGCATCAAAGACCAGTGCGGGGCGCAAATTAGCAAACAGGCCAAGTTCTTTCCGAATACCAAGCAAGCCGCGTTCTGGCTGAACTTCGAAAGGCAATGATTCCCATTTCGGGCCACCGGCAGCGCCCATGAGAACAGCGTCGGAAGCGCGCGCGGCTACCAAAGTTTCTTCTGGGAGAGGTCCGCCGGTTTCATCAATGGCTGCGCCGCCGATTAAGCCTTCTGAAATATCAAAAGTGACCGAACGTTTTTCATCCATCCAATCGATGATTTTACGAACTTCGTCGACAATCTCTGGGCCGATGCCGTCACCCGGCAACAACAATAGTTTTTTATTTGCAGACATATTCTCTCTCTTTAATTCTAATTTATTACCCAAAATCTACCCAGATTTTACCAGGGCTGAGCGGCTTTTTGACGCTCTTCGTAATCGTTTATCTTTTGATCTTTTTGCATCGTCAGACCGATATCATCGAGACCATTCAGCAAGCAATGCTTCTTGAAAGCATCGACTTCAAATTTAATGACTTCGCCATCAGGTCCGGTAATTTCCTGAGCTTCCAAATCAACTGTGAAAGTTGAATTGGCACCCTGGTCGGCATCCTGCATTAGTTTATCAACTTGTTCCTGCGGCAGTTTAATCAGCAACATACCGTTCTTCGAGCTGTTGTTGAAAAAGATGTCGGCAAAGCTTGGCGCAATAACGCATTTGATGCCGTAATCCATCAAAGCCCAGGGCGCATGTTCACGGCTTGAGCCACAACCAAAGTTATCGCCCGCGACAAGAATTTCAGCGTCTTTATAGGCTGGCTTATTCAGCACAAAATCTTCGCGGTCGCTGCCGTCTTCATTGAAGCGCAGCGTCGAAAACAAATCTGACCCCAAACCGGTGCGCTTGATCGTTTTTAAAAACCTAGCCGGAATAATCATGTCGGTATCGACATTGATCAGGGGCAGAGGAGCGGCAACAGAAGTGAGTTTATCAAATTTTTCCATATCTCTTCTCCCTTAATCTAAATCATTTACGTCGGTCAAATGACCCGCGATTGCAGCGGCAGCGGCCATAGCCGGGCTCACCAAATGGGTGCGTCCGCCGGGACCTTGACGACCTTCAAAATTTCGGTTCGACGTTGACGCTGCGCGCTCGCCCGGCTTCAACTTGTCAGCGTTCATCGCCAAGCACATTGAGCAACCCGCTTCCCGCCATTCAAAACCAGCTTCGATAAAAATTTTATCGAGGCCTTCTTGTTCGGCCTGCTCTTTAATCAAACCAGAACCTGGCACGACCAAAGCTTGAACGCCGTCCGCGACCTTGCGGCCTTTAGCAACTTCAGCAGCGGCCCGCATATCTTCCAGGCGCGAATTGGTGCAAGAGCCGATAAAGGTCGTGTTGATCTTAATGTCCTTCATCGCCATACCCGCATCGAGGCCCATATATTCGAGCGAGCGCTCCATCTTGTTGCGGCGATTTTCATCTGGCTCATCCGCTGGATTTGGTACATTGCCGTCAATCGTGGTGACGTCTTCCGGACTGGTGCCCCATGTCACTTGCGGCTTGATGTCAGAAGCTTCCATGACAACTTCCTCTTCAAACACAGCGCCGTCATCGGTCTTCAGCGTTTTCCAAAATTCGACAGCCGCTTCCCAAGCACCGGCTTTTGGTGATTTGGGGCGACCCTTCAAGAACTCAAATGTCGTTTCATCAGGCGCGATCAGACCAACTCTCGCACCGCCTTCAATGGTCATGTTGCAGACCGTCATCCGGCCCTCCATTGAAAGCGAGGTGAAAGCTTCGCCGCAGAATTCGATCGCCGCACCGGTACCACCGGCGGTGCCGATTTTACCAATGACTGCCAGGATCAGATCTTTAGCAGTAACACCGGCTGGCAGGGCGCCATTTACCGTCACCCGCATATTGCGGCATTTGGTCAGCAGCAAGGTTTGCGTTGCCAACACATGTTCAACCTCAGAGGTGCCGATACCAAACGACATCGAGCCGAAAGCACCATGCGTTGCCGTGTGCGAATCTCCACATACCAAAGTCGTGCCCGGCAGCGTAAAGCCTTGCTCCGGTCCAACCACATGGCAGATGCCTTGGCGAATATCATTCATCGAGTAAAGCTCAAGACCGAAATCAGCGCAGTTCTTTTCAAGCGCTTCAATCTGAATGCGCGACTCAT
>Ga0233430_1001455_pt1 | contig 33140 bp, 23 predicted proteins | sample SI_118_April2016_2_FD_179883 | JGI IMG/M metagenome (GOLD analysis project Ga0233430, IMG submission 179883) | Seawater microbial communities from Saanich Inlet, British Columbia, Canada - SI_118_April2016_150_MG | ecosystem: Environmental > Aquatic > Marine > Inlet | place: Canada: British... | reverse complement strand
ACATCCTGTCCAGAAACAAAACGCCAATTTCACCCTGAGCCTCCAGAAACCTTGCCCCTTTTAAAAACATAAAATAGCTGCCAACTGATATTGTTGAGATGATGAATAGAGATACGGAGAATTCAAGCCTTTTGGAATTGATTCTAGTGAGAATCTGGGAGAAGTAGGACTTTATTCGGATGGTTAATATGGTAAATAATCGAGACATTAAAATTCAGTGAATTATTTTTGGGATTCAGTCTGATTCTGGACTAATTCCAGAAAGATATCTTCCAGGTTTCCTTCCTTTTTTATTTTGCTTTTGAATGTTTCCAAGTTGCCCATAGCCAGCAGTCCACCATCATTAATAATACCAATTCTATCTGACAATTCTTCGGCGACATTCAAATTATGAGTGGATAAAAAGACGGTAACACCTGCATCTGCTTTCTCTCTCAGCATCGTTTTTATAATTCTTGCACTTCCGGGATCCAGACCAACCATGGGTTCATCAATAATGAGAATTTCAGGATCATGGAGAAATGCAGCTCCAAATGCCATACGCTGTCTCATTCCCTGTGAATAGCCCTCTATCCGATCATTTAACCATGATTCAAACCCCAGGTGTTGAGCATAATGGCGGATGCTTTTAGTGATTTCATTTGGTGTCATATTAAAAAAATTACCGATGACATGGAAAAACTCCAGACCGGTTAATTTTCCGTATAAATATGCCTGGTCAGGAACGTATCCAATTATTCGTTTTGCAGAAATTGGATCCCTGGCGATATCCTTTCCTTTAATATGAATTTTGCCTGAATCCGGGGACATCAATCCCACCATCATATTTATGGTTGTTGTTTTACCAGCACCATTTGGTCCTAGAAAACTGAATAACTCACCTTTCTTAATGTGAAATGATACATTGTCAACTGCCTTTAATTCTCCAAATGACTTGCATATATTTTCGATTTGTATCATTTTCCGTTTTCCTTTTGAACCTGATTAATTACTTTTATGGAGATCCTACCCAATACTGGAAAAAGATCAGACAGATTGGTAAAATCACTTTCCAGTATGGCAATATGAGTAATATCTGCAATAGATTGATCCAATGTGGGATCAATTGAAATCCATTTATAATCTATGTATACTACCGGCCAGGCATGATAGAGAAATTTCCCATTTAGGTAAACAACACCAATATGAATTTTGGTGGGGATCCCCGCGGCACGGCTGAGGGAGGTATATAAAATAGTGTGTTCACTGCAATCGCCTTCCCCATGTTTAAGAATTTCAAGAGCAGAAGAGAGACTAACTACAGGGAATTTCTTTAGATATTGGTAAACCCACCGTCGGATGTTCTCAGCTTTGTCAGACGAGTCCAACGAGTTTCCAATGATCTCTTTCATCTTAGAAATGATTTTTGGTTTATTCGGTTGAATAATATCAGATGAATAGAGGAATACACCGTTGCTGTCAGGTTTATTGCCAAAATCTGAGAGGGTGAATCTTACTTGAAGTGGATTTTCCCTGATCACCCGCTGTCTTGGTGAATCCATGTTTTTTAAATATATTGGATCGATACCGGTTATCTCCAATATCAATTCCTCTGTATTATTTTGATTTGGAATATGCTTATCAGGCGTAATTGCATATACATCAAGGAGATCGATACCAGTCAAGTCCGATTCATCAGTACTTAATGCTTCCTCAGCGCTGGTTCGCTCCATCATCAGACCCATCAATGTTTCTTCACGATAAGTAAGACCGCTATCATCCAGCCATCGTATTGCAGGGATACCACGGTACAGGATTTTTATACGATTTAATTCAAATTCTTCTTCACCGAAAGTCAATGTTTCCCGACCCTCGTGAATAACTTCTACATCATCCATTTCCATCGATACAGGATCGAAAGAAGGAATTTTGAATCTATCACCTTCAATTATACCCTGTTGGGCAATCAATGGCTGAATGCCAATATATGTATATAGTTCTTCAGGAATGGTAATTTGAAAGCTGGTACTGTCGTGGCCATGAATAGTAGTGATTCCCATGGTGGTCCCGGATTTCCTGCCAAGCAAATGAGTGCTATATTGATCGGATGTAAGCAAGAATTCGAATTCGTTCAAGCGGAAAAGAGTATCGAGCTTTACCTCATTATCTATAATTATATTGGCTTCTAATCCCGCGATTGCTGCTTTCATGCGAGTGGTGCTGGATATTATATATCCTTCATTCCCCATGTTATAAATTGAGAATACGGAATAACCCAGTTTTTTTCCGTCATGATAAATTGTCATCCACTCAGAATCGGTAGGAATTGATTTAATTCCGGTACCCAGGGAAAAATAATTTACTGAAGCATTTTCATCAAGGTAATGATTTTTTATCAGAAGGCCCATCATGAAAACCCATAAAATGAATATGATGGAAATGTATAGTTTCTTAATCATTGGGAAAGCAGTTCCCAGTAAGGATAGGTGATCTTAGGCAAGGCCTTCCATAATTTCCATTAATTTACTGCGGATTCCAGGTTCGAGCATTGAGTGACCTGAATCTGGTATAATATCAAATTTTGCTTCAGGCCAAACGTTATGCAAATCCCAGGCTGTTCTCATTGGGCAAACAACATCATATCTTCCCTGAACAATATATGCAGGAATATGACGAATTTTATCAATCTGTTTCAACAGCCAGCCATCGGATTCAAAAAAACCTTTGTTGATAAAATAATGACATTCGATTCTTGAGAAAGCCTCTGCAACTTTTGTATTGTCATACTGATGTAGGCTTTGCTCATTTTGAAGTAGCTTACAGGTTCGTCCTTCCCAGGTTGCCCATGCTCTTGCCGCTTTTTGGCGGAGCGCAGTATCCTCACTGGTAAGCTGAGCATAATATGATTTAACCAAATTATCTCGTTCCTTAACGGGGATTGGAGCGAGAAAACTTTCCCATTCATCAGGAAATATAAAGCTGGCTCCTTCCTGATAGAACCAATTGATCTCCGATTTACGAAGTAAAAATATCCCCCTAAGTATGAGATTTTTACAGTTTTGGGGATGAGTAACAGCATAAGAAAGAGCAAGGGTTGATCCCCAGCTACCACCAAATACATCCCAGGTATCAATATTTAGATGATTTCGAATTTTTTCAATATCATCAACCAGATCCCACGTCGTATTCTCTCGCAATTCTGCATGTGGAGTGCTTTTTCCGCATCCCCTTTGATCAAAGATAATCACTCGCCATTTCTCAGGATTAAAATAGCTGCGATATACTGTTTCTATGCCGCCACCTGGACCACCATGAAGAAAAATTACCGGCTTACCATGTGGATTCCCAGATTGTTCATAGTGAATGGTATGTAAATTAGAAACTTCAAGATAACCATCATCAAATGGTTCAATTTTTGGAAATAATTCCTTCAACGGGGACATAAAAATATTCCTGGTATTGGTTGTATTTAATCAAAAATTTGGGTTTAATCAAAACCCCTTAATAAAAAAACATCATTGTGATGTCAACAATTCAAAAATCCATCGTTTGAAATAACTAAAATGTCTGGACAGACCGACATTCCTCATTTTAGAATATATATTATAAAACAGTGTATTAATTTACTGCAAATTCGTTTTCAAACCTTCGTAGTAAACCTGTTGTTACAAATCTTTACCTAATCGAAATTATATGCTCACAACTATTAATTTTAATATCATTTTGGCGACAACCGAAGTGAGACAAAATATTATTTTAGTCAATATATTGGATGTCAAAAATTCCTTGAAATAAATAATATCAATTCTTATTCAAATCTAATTCTCACCAAGTTCAAACTGGTTCAGATCGATAATTTTTAGACCCTGTGTTGCAGTGCCTACCAAAAGTATATTTTTACTATTTATTTCCAAATCCACAACTAAAAACTCATATGCCATTTTTTCGTTAATAGATTCAAAAATATTTTCTTTCACGCTTGGTTTTAATAGTCCGTAGGGTATCATTCCAAAAATTAGTTTTCCATTTTTATCTAATACAAAATCTGTAAGGATATGTCCTATTACGTCCTCTGGATTGAATTCCATCCACAGCTCCCAATTGAGACCATTATCATAAGATATGTAAAATTGCAATGGATCTGCACTTATATAATAAAATTGTTGAGGGTCAGCACTTTTACCCCCTCTTTTTAAACCGATAGATATATTCGAACCTCTAAAATTGTGGATTTGTGAAATGTCAATCGGTTGTGGTCCCCAACGTGACCAATTAAATCCATATGATTCTGATAAATATAGTTGATCATTTACCACTGCATATAAACAGTCATTTTGATCGGCATACAGCCTGTTACTTCGTGGATTATCAGGCAATCCATTATTCACTCGGTGCCAGGATTGACAATGATCGGTAGATTTGAAAAGCCCATATCCGGCATCTGAACTCATAAATACATCTGCAAAAATATTTCCATTTTTTGTTTCGATAATATTTGATGGATTCATTGGCAACACACTAACTAAATCCCATGTTTTACCGGAATCACTTGTTCGATACACTTTATTAAAATAATCTATATAACTTGGATAATAATTGTATAAATCATTGAATAAACTATCTTTATGTATATATTCACTTATCCAATAAATATGACCTTCTGAGTCACAAAAAGTTGATAATACATTGTCTTCAGATGAATACTCACTTATTATATCGTACTCTTGATTATTGTACTTTATAATTTTGATTGAACTTGTGCTATTAAACTCCTTTTTGTATAAGCCATTTCTTTTATGCTTTGAGGAAAAACTTGTTATACAGGCAATAGAGTCATTTACAATTGTGATTTCAGTATTCCAAGGGGTTTCCATGGCTCGTACATTAGCGAGCTCTTCATAATCAATATCCAACCCTTTTTGACATGAACTGATAAACACAGATACAATCAGCCATAACCAGAATAACTTATCTATTGATTTTGGAAACGGATTTTTAACATTCATATTTTTTCGATATTTTTATTTTGGATTAATATCGATGCTCTTTGCTGACTACATTAATTAAGCTATTTCGATTTAGATAATTATCAAGATTTTTACCAAATTGGATAGCGACTTCTTCTTGATATTCGGGAAAATTTCCTGAAATGTGAGGAGATAGAAATACATTTTCAAATTGGCGCAAAGGATTATCTGTGAGAAGTGGTTCTTCAGAAAAAACATCCAAAGCGGCACCGGCAATTTTTCCAGTTGATAGAGCTCTTATTAAAGCCACTTCATTAACAATCTTACCTCGGGAAACATTCAAAAGAAAAGCAGAGGTTTTCATCTGCTCAAATGAACTGCTGTTTATCATTCCTTCAGTCTCATCAGTGAGCGGACAGGTAATTGTTACAAAGTCACATCGTCTTAATAAATCAGGAATATTTTTTCCTTGAATTAATTCAGTTGAATCAGAATCATCATTTTGCAATCCTGTGCGACTTGAGGCTATCACATGCATCCCAAATGCTTTTGCCTTTATTGCCAGAGCTTTTCCAATTGAACCATAACCGATGATTCCCAGCGTTTTACCAGCTAACTGGATGGTCTGCTCAGCTATCTCCCATTGTTTCCATTCACCACTTGATTTGAATTTTTCGCAATCACGGTATCTCTTGGCGAGATATAACATCATCCCGATTATGAATTCTGATACTGGTCCGCCATGTATTCCCCTGGCATTAGTGATGGTCACTTCGCTATTAATTAAATCTGGAAACAGACTTTTCTCCACCCCCGCTACACCAAAATGAATCCAATTAAGACTATTGCTCCGGAGAGAAAAAGATGATTCCTTTAATCGATAACATGCTAAAACAGCCAACCTCGAAATTTGTGTCTCCAGGTGATCATCGTCTATAATGTGAATAAATTCAACGCCATCACTGTTAGTGATTTGAGATTTAATCTTCTCCAGGAGAAATTGGTATTTATCAAGATTTTGGGTTAACTGCAGTCCAATGCGCATTGTTATAATATTATTTTAAGAATTACGTCATTATAAATACATTTTCAACTTTTCAAATAGTTGGAATGTGGCTTCCACATCACGCATAACATATTCATTTACCAGATCGATTTTACCGTCACTATAGGCTTTTGCAACAGAATCTCCTTTTACCTCCCCCTCTTTGGGAGATGGAATCCCAAATGACTGACAAACAATGTCAAGGCTCACGGCATTGTAAGTGCTCCAACCAGATAAAAACATCATCAGGTCTATGTGATTATCATATGTAAAACGTCTGAGATTACGGAATTTTCGATTTTCAATTTTTATTCCATGATGAGCAGATCGAATGATCAAAAATGGGATATCAAATCCCAATCCATTATAGTGAATAAACTTCAAACCCCGGGAATTGCTGTGATTTATTATTTCTGCGAACTTAAGGAGGGTGGATTTTTCATCATCCTCACAAATCACTCTATCTTTATGTTCATTGCTCATATCATCATAAAGCCGCATACCTATGCATAATACTCTACCAAAAAATGGTGATACTGATCTGATTAATGATTCAGCATCTTCTGGATCATCACCAGTTCGTTCAACTCGCTGCTGGACTTTTTTGGCTACTTCATCATCAAGCGAGCTAGAAAGATCATCGCGTGGGATAGTTTCAATATCCAGAATCAAAAATTTCATGATGTTTCTATGCAGTCATACCAGGGACCTGCTACAAGGTCAGATTTAAACAGTTTTTTGTCCCCATCCTTTTTGATGGTCTCACCAATTTCTTTGGCTTTAATATAGAATTCATTGGCTTTTTCTTTATTATTACAAGCGGCATATGCCCGAGCCATTCCTTCCATCGTATAACCTAGATCAAAATCAACAAATCCGTGTTCATTATTAATTGCCAGACTTTTTTCTGCTGCTGCCAGAGCCTGTTCGCCTTTTCCCAACACGGCGTAGACATGCGAGATCATCCAGTCACCACGTTGTTCATTGATGGGTTTGAACAAGGGTGATTTCAACCAGTGATAAAGTGATCCTTTGGCGAAGGCAATCATTCGGGCATCATCTTTATCTTTGCGGTTTTTCATCCCTAATAGATTCCAAGTTTGCATATTTAATTCGATTCCCAAAAAATGATGTAATTTCTGTTCGTCGGTATATTCGGGTTTTGTCATAGACTATCCTCTTTTCATTTTATTAAATCATTTATCAATTACTTCTACCAATTTTACGATTGACTCACTCAATACATCCAGATTATATCCGCCTTCCAAACCGATGAGTAATGGGTCTTGCAATGATTTACATTTTTGCAGAAGATGGGCGAAATCATCAGGTTCCAGATTCATACCCGCCAAGGGATCCGATCGTGCGGCATCAAATCCAGCACTGATGATAAACAGATCGGGATCAAAATCTCTTATAAATGGATTCACTTTCTGATCGAACTCATGATTGTATTCCGATCCAGCTGACCCAGCCGACATTGGGATATTCAATACATTATTAAATTTACCAGTTTCAATTGATTGTCCCGTTCCAGGATAGAGTGGGTGTTGATGCATTGAACAATATCCAAACTTTGAATCGTTTTCAAGGATATGCTGGGTGCCGTTGCCGTGATGCACATCCCAGTCGAATATGGCTACTCGTGAAATTAATTTTTGCTTATTTGCATAATGGGCAGCCAATGCCGCATTTGAAAACAGACAAAAACCCATTGCCCTATTCCTTTCGGCGTGGTGACCCGGCGGTCTGGAAAGAACAAATACCCATTCCCTTTTATCCACAACAATATCGACTGCATCCAACCAGGCACCAGCACTCAATAACGCTGTTTCATAACTTGCCGGGGAAATATATGTATCAGGATCAGCATATCCCCCCCCTGATTCTGACAAAGATTTTACATTCTGAATATGTTCATCGCTATGGATCCATCTCAATTCATCCAATGTCGCTTTTCTTGGTTTGACCCAGTTGAACTGTTGTTGAGGTTCTAGTTTTTTCAAAGCATTAATAATTGAAGTTAATCGTTCGGGGCGTTCAGGATGACCATAACCATTATCATGTTCCAAAAATTGATCATCATAAATTATATTAATCATGTTTTGCTTTATTTGGATTGGTTAAAAATTTCCTGCAAACTGTGATAGTTAATTTTACCCGACTGCATGGCGAGGATGGCCCTTACTGCAGCCCCGCCTCTAACAATCCAATCCACCCCAATGATGAGTATGGAGTTTAGGTCATCACGTTTAGGCATTTTGGCTATTCCGGTTCTTCGAGGAAAAAGGCTTCATCCAATCCCTGGTTTACTTTATAGTTTTTATACACTAAGGTGATTTTCCCTGATTGGGGTGCATTACCCTCTCGCATATGAAATTCAGGATTTGATTCCATCTCGGGGATATCCAGTTCTATTACCGTCTCCATAGGCAGAAATAGATCATTTTCAAAATTTGAAAACTCGGTATCAATCCGTAATATCTTTTCGGTATCAGCATATACTTCAAACGACGGAATCACCCATCTTTCAGTATCTATTGACACTGACATTGTCATGGATTGATTGCCTTTTTCCGAGAAATTCCAGATATCCTCTTTATCAACACCCAACTGAATATTACCTTTGAGAATTAAGCGATGCGATGTTTCATCCACGGATTCAATAGTGATATCTGACAAAGAATTCAGAAGTACTTCAGGGGATAGCGGCAATCCATACTGGGGAACGAGGGCAAAACCTTTTGATTCGATTTTAAAATGGTCAGGGTTTTTATAATGTAGTGTGATTTTTTTCTTTGGCATCCTTAAGCCTGTCATCTGAACTGACAGCTTGATATCAACTGTGAAGTCTTCCACCTTTGAGAATTGATCCGTTAACTTTTCCCGAACCATGGTAACGCTGAAATTTGAGTTCATGGCCACAAGATAGGTAAAGAGTATTCCCATGATAAATAATGGTATTATGCGTCTAATCATGTAAGAATATCCTTTCGGGTAAAAATCCAAAAACTAATAGAAACAAAACTGATGATGTATATGGCCAGTACACCTAATCCTTTGAAGATGGCATCCCAAGGGACTGGATCGTAAAAGGCTTTCATCCAGATATCAAAATAAGTGGTAAACAGATATGGTTTGACCGTGATAAATATATCCAATGGAATATTTGATATAGCAATAGAAATGATTATCACGGCCATGGCACCCACCATAGGTCCAATGCCATTATTCACCATTGATGAAAACATAAAGGTAAGTGAAGCCACAGAACACATTATAAATATGGCCAGAGTATACGCCAGTAAAAACCGGATCAAAGCGGTTTCAGGCCCGAGGATAAGAATACCGTCATGGAGTACAAATAAATCACCGGTTCCATGCCACCATACACCAAGACCCAGACTTAAAATTCCAAAAAAAATGATTAATGCTGCTGTATAGATATAAACTGCAAGTAATTTGGATAACAGAATTTTAAATCGAGAAACAGGTCGGATGAGATAAATTCTGAATGTACCGGCAGCACCTTCTCCTGCCACCACATCCCCGGCAACCAGAGTTATAAGAAAAGGGATATGCACCCAGAGAAAATTCATAATCATGTGAGCAATAAAATAGCCATTTACAATTGAACCGACTACAAGAAAACCACCACCCATACCTTTGGCTTTCTTACTCAATTCATTGGCAAATCCTCCCTCGCTGTAGCTAAAAGCAATCATGATAACTGGAATCAACACAGCCATTGCAATAAATCCAATCAAACTTCTCTTTTTCCCAAGAATTTTTTGAATCTCATTTTTTATCAATATAAGAATGAATTTCATGATGTGGAGTTAGTTTCTTTTGAATTCTCATCTGTTATGGTGAGAAAATAATCTTCAAGTGTCATATTGGGAATCACTGATTTGATTTGGATGCCCTCGTCAACAAAGATATTAATTATATCTGAAATTCGATCTTTCTCTGAAATGATTTGCACATATTCACCATCCGTATTCACCAATTTAGCGAAAGATAAATTACCAATTATGGTTTGTGCTTTTTTCACTTGATTTACCGATATGGTAAAATATATATCAGATATTTCTGAAATAAGATCCTTTACATTTCCCTCCCGAATAGCCACACCATTTTTTATAATCACCATTGAAGTACAAATTTTTTCTACTTCACTAAGTAGATGAGATGAAATAAAAATAGTGATACCTTCATTAGATAACTTTAAAATCAAATCTCTTATTTCTTTCATACCGGCAGGATCAAGACCATTTGTTGGTTCATCCAATACCAACAGTTTGGGATAGTTTAAAAGAGATTGAGCGATGCCTAATCTCTGTTTCATTCCCTGACTGTATTTCTTTACTTTGTCTAATCGTCTGGATTCAAGTCCAACAATATCTAAAACCTCATCAATTCGTTTGGAAGGTGTTTTTGTCATACTGGCTAGCATTTTTAAATTTTGTTCAGCAGTCAGATTTAGATAAAAATCTGCCTTTTCGATCATGGCACCTGTATGAACGAGAGTTTTCTCCTTATACTCTGACACTGATTGACCAAATATTTTTACCACACCAGAATCTGCTTTTGTCAGCGACAGGATGATTCTGATGGTCGTGGATTTACCAGCACCATTGGGACCGAGAAATCCGTAAACTTCTCCTCTGTTCACACAAATGGACAAATTATCTACCACTTTCCGCTTACCATATGATTTACAGATATTTTGAATTTCGAGGGCGGGATTGCTCATTGTTAATCCATTAATCTAATAAAATGATTAAACAAATTTCGTGATTCATTGGGGCCAGGGCTGGATTCCGGATGACATTGAACCGAAATATCTGGGAATTTCATACTTTGCATTTCCTCCAATATATTGTCATTCAATCTAATATGTGGATAGGCCATTGTAAGGATTTGTCCATGGTATGATGGATCGGAGAATGTTTCCTGATATCCTGTCAAGCCTGTGTTAAAACAGATTTCACCAGCAGCAGTTTTTCAGCACCAATTGATGTTCCGTTAAATATTATTCCATTTTCGAGAACAAGTACTGCTGGACTCCCGGTCAAATTATTTTCCTTCTATAAATGGTTCATATTTCACCAGGAGACTATCCTCAAATACAAATTGAAGAAAATATACTCGATCAAATGTTCCTTTATTGAAAAACCGACTATTCCGGTAGTTGAATTTCCCTTCGATCTGATCATCGGATAAAGGTCCTAATGCTTCATTATGTTTATCAAAGGGATACAATTTATATTTAACTGGATACTGGTGAATAAAAATATTCTCATCACGGGCCCCTTCATAGAGATGTGATACTTTATATGGTTTACCCAGTAGATTTTGAACCTCAGCTACGGTCATTCCTGCCTGGATTAACTCAACTTGCTCTACGCTAACTGCCAGTGGTTGATATGTAATTGGCGAACAGCCTATGAATAATACAAAAATAATAATGAATACTTTTCTCAAAAGCATAGATTTCCCCGTTAATTATCTTAAAAATACCGATAGTGAAATTAAAGGGATTAAAGGGGTATAAATTAGTGGAAAGTTATAAAGTTGAAAGGTTTTCGTGACAATTCAACTTTGCAGAATTATAAATTTTGAGATTCGTATCTCAAACTTGAAATTGTAAACTGCAAACAATCCCTTTGACAATGGAAAGTAGTTTGAATAATTTTGCCCAAATTTATATGGACAATTAATGATCATAGAGTATAATACAATTTTCTTCGACCTTTTTGGTGTACTCATTGGCAGGGATGAAACATCCATTGTCAGATATGTCTCAAAAGTGCTGGATATTCCCTTTTACCAAACTAGAGAGGTTGTTACTGGGGAAAACTATATGCGCTTTGTTCGCCAGGAAATCAGTTTTGATCAATACTTTCAAAAATTACAATTCCAGTTAGTTAACGGAGATAAATTGAGCCGAGGTGAATTTCTTTCAAGACTACAGCAACAGGAAATGGGGATTTTACCTATTGCCAACTTATTACCAGGTTTAAAAAAGCAATTTAATCTTCACATCATTTCCAATACAGTTAACAGTCATATAAATTCACTCAAAATGAAATTTGAATTTTTTAAATATTTTGATTCTGTTATTACATCTGAAAGTGCTGGCGCACCTAAACCCGATGATGAAATTTTCAAATATGCTCTTTCGATTACAGGATCTATTGCAAATTCATCTATTTTTGTTGACGATGCATCCAAAAATGTAACTTCTGCAATTAGAAATGGATTGCATGGATATCATTATACTCAATTTGAGGACTTTGAAAACTATATTTCAAAACTTATGATCGATACATCTTCATGAGTTTAGATTTACATCGATTTACAGAAAGTGAATTATGACAATTAAAATTATCAAACAGGAAGATCAGAATATTAACCGAGAGAAAATATCAACCTGGCCTATTTGGACTTGTGATGTTTCCGAATTCGATTGGTTTTACGAAGAAAAGGAACGCTGTCTCATACTTGAAGGTGAAGTTTATGTAACTGTTAACAACAAGTCTTTCCATATCCAGAAAGGTGATTATGTAGAGTTTCCCCAGGGGTTGGAATGTCGATGGAAAGTAATTGAACCTATAAAAAAACACTATTCTTTCGGTTAAGCTGACGAGGTAAATATGAATTTATATCTGATAATCATCATATCTGCACTGGTTGTTGATTTCCTGCTCAACAATATCTCGCAATATCTTACACTTAAATCCCTATCCCCGGTTTTACCTGAGGAATTTTCAGGTGTATATGATAATGATCGATACGAAAAGTCACAGAATTATACTCGTGAGAATATAAAATTCGCCACTATTCAATCAGCTTTAAGTTTTATTATCACCTTATTATTCATCCTTTGTGGCGGATTCAATTATATTGATGAATTCGTCAGAGAATATACCAGTCATCCCATTTTTGGTGGTTTATTTTTTATCGGCCTTCTGTTTATCATGCAGGATTTTCTGTCCTTGCCGTTTAACCTTTATCAAACATTTCGCATAGAAAAAAAATATGGCTTCAATAAAATGACACCGAGACTTTATATAGCCGATAAATTAAAGGGCTATTTACTCACAATTATTTTGGGTTCTTTAGTAATGGGTTCTATTCTCTATGTTTTTGAATTTCTCGGAAATTTAGCATGGCTTACCGCCTGGATAATTATGACAATACTCACTTTTGTTCTCCCCCCGATATATATAAATTTTATTGCGCCACTATTCAATAAATTCACACCTTTGGAAGACGGGGAGCTAAGGGGTAAGCTTACAGATTATGCAAAAAAAGTCAGTTTCCCGCTAAAAGGAATTTTTGTTATGGATGGTTCAAAGCGATCTACCCATTCTAATGCATACTTTACCGGTTTCGGGAAAAATAAAAGGATTGTGCTATTTGATACATTGATGAAAGCCCATGAATCCGATGAGCTTTTAGGGATAATTGCCCATGAAGTTGGTCACTATAAAAAGAAGCATATTTTGAAAAGTATGATTATTTCCATTATTCATACTGGCATTTTGCTCTATCTCATGTCCTTATTTATTAATAATCCACATTTGTTTTCTGCCTTCAAAATGACTCATCTTTCTGTTTATGCAAGTCTTATATTTTTTGGATTATTATTCTCACCTATTGACATCATATTATCTGTGGTGATGAATTATCATTCTCGGAAGAATGAATTTGAGGCCGATACTTATGCAGTAGAAACTACCAGCAATGGTAATGCATTTATTGATGGATTGAAAAACTTATCCTTATCAAATCTGAGTAATCTCACGCCTCATTTCATTACAGTATTTTTATCTTATAGTCACCCTCCTGTCCTGGAACGAATTCGTAATATCAGGGAATTAATTAAAAACTCAGAACAATCATGAAACCAGTACTACGATCTGTTTATTCCTTTTTGCTCATTCTATCAATAGTTCTTCCCTCATTGATATTTTCATCCAATCGTCATCCAATCATTCTTATACATGGATTTATAGGCTGGGGTAGAGATGAGATGCGTGATTATAATTATTGGGGGGGGCATACAGATCTTCAGCAGGTTCTTACTGATGAAGGTTTTGAGGTTTATACTGTATCAGTTGGACCCATTTCATCAAACTGGGACCGGGCTATTGAGACATTCTATCAGATAAAAGGCGGTAAAGTTGATTATGGCATTTCTCATTCTGACAAATATGGATTGATCCGGTCACCGGAAGGTAAAGTTTATGATGGACTTTTTCCTCAATGGGATGCTGACCACCCTGTACATATTATCGGACACAGCATGGGAGGACAGACATCAAGAATGCTTGAATATCTTTTGAAAACCACTTTCCAAGATGAAGAAAGTTCGTTACTTAATTCCTCAAAGATCGGTTGGATAAAGAGCAATACAACACTTTCCACACCCCATAACGGCACTACTCTCATGCCAATTATCTATAATTTTTTCCCATTTGTTCAAAAAATGGTTGTCTACCTTGGTGGAATGCAAGAAGATAGTTTTGTCGAAAAATACTATGATTTCGACCTTGAGCAATGGGGATTATCTCGAGATGAAGATGAATCCATGAAACAGTATTTCCGTAAAATAAAGGCATCCAAACTTTCAGAATCAAAGAATTTCTGTGCCTGGGATTTATCTCTTGAGGGGGCTTTATCATTTAATGATTTATTCGAAACTGATTCTTCTACATATTATTTCTCTTATGCTACATACGCAACCCAGAAAAAAGAGGATTCAGAATATCATCGTCCAGATGAGATGATGAATTGGCGATTATGGACATCAGGTTTTATGATGGGGAAATATTTGACTCCTGAAAAAGGTTGGTATGAAAATGATGGCGTAGTAAATACAGTATCCATGTGGGGACCAGTAGGAAGCAAGTTATCTGCACATGTCATCGAAGAGTACAGTGGAATACCTACTCCTGGGGTTTGGCAAAAAATGGGAAAGTTACATTCTGATCATGAAGAAGTGATAGGTCATAAACTTGGAAAATATAATCCTGCTGATATGAAAAATCTATTTATTACTCATTGCCAATTATTATATTCATTAAACTAAACAGATACATAGGGAATTATGGTAAAAGCAGTATTATTTGATCTTGATGGAGTAGTTGTTGATTCGGAACCTTTATATGCAAAAGCAGAAATAAAATTATTTGACGAATATGGCGTTACCATTCCGGATGAAGACTGGAAATTGTTCCGCGGCAGTACAGAAGAAGGTTTTTACCAATTGGCAATGGAGAGATATCAAATTCGTGAAGATAAACAGAAATTGATGGAAAAAGGACGTTTATATGTGCGGAATCAATTTAAAAGTGAATTGAGATTTATGTCCGGTTTCAAATCACTATCTGGTAGAATTTCTGATGCTGGTTACAAAATCGGTTTGGTCACATCTTCCCCAAAACCCATGTATGAATATGTCAATGAATTAATGTCAATAAACCAATATTTTCCCGAAGTGATTTACGGTGGCATGACCAGAAACAGCAAACCACACCCAGAGCCATACCTCTTAATGATGAAATTGCTTGATGTTGAACCATTTGAGTGCATAATTATTGAGGATTCTGTACATGGATTAAATGCCGCATTGGCATCTGGCGCCATGGTTATTGCCCTCGCTGGATCAGTGGAACCAGAAGATATGCCAGAAGCACATCACTTTGTAACACATTTAGATCAAGTCACACATGAATTATTGAAAGAAGGCAATGCTGCTTGCAGTTGCGGCAAGTCACCTGTATGGGAATGTAATGATATCTGTTTACGTGACTAAAATGAATAAATAATCAAAATCAGCAATTCAACTTCAGCCAGTCTATAAGGATATTCCGGAAAATTACCGGCTCTTCCAGATGTACGGTATGTCCGCAGGATGGAATGACATGTACTGAGCTATGTCGGAGGCATTTCCACATTCTATTGGCAATTTGTGAAAATTTATTATCCTCTTCACCGGCGATTATCATTATGGGAAATGAAAACTCTTTTAGATGCGGCCATAGGTTGTCTTGCTTCCCTGAACCGAAAAACTCAAGAGCCTTTGATAGCTGCCATGTCTCTGAATTCCTTCGGATATCCAAGAGTATTTTGTACTCCTGCGGATTTCTCTCTTTATGATTTCTAAATAAAAACTTTTTGTCCCAATTACTCAAAAATCCTTGAAAATCAGTTCTTATCTTTTCTGCTAATGCCATGTCATTCATTAGTCTTTCATTACGTTCATCATCATTTTCGTAACCGGGGGTGGTACTTTCCAATATAAGTGACTGGACACATTCTGGATAGCGATTTGCAAAAATCAATGCTAATCTTCCACCCATGGAATATCCCAGTAGATTGATTTTTTGAATTTTTAATTTCATTAAAATATTGTGAAAATCTTTGCACCAGTCATCTATCGTATACATATCAATATTTTTAACAAACCGGGATTGACCGTGGCCAGGAATATCAATAGTAATACAAGGACAGGGAAAATATTGACAAAAAGGATTCCAAACCCGACTGCTCCCTGTAAACCCGTGTAGCAGAACAACAGGAATGGTGTCATTTTTTATTTGGGGATCTACATCCAAATAATACTCTACAGAAGATGTTTTATAAATCATGGGGCAATTCTACTTTGTTGTTAGGGAATCTAATAAGGCCTTATGAGCAGTGGTATTTTCATTCATATCTGAGCTCACTTCAATGATCGTAACACCATCTTTCTGCCTGCTGCTTTCCAAAGATTCATTTAACGCCTTTATGTTGTCAGCAAAAAAATATAAACAATCAAATAATTGCGCTGCTTTCTGAATACTAAGATTTGGATTTGTTAGCCAGAATTCCTCGAAATGTTCTGTCCCGTAATTTGAAACTGGTAAAAATGAAAATATTCCTCCACCTTTATTATTGATTACCACTATTGTCAATTTCATTCCATAACGCATTGACTGATATAAACCTGAAAGATCATAAAAAAATGCCAGATCACCAGTGATGAGCATAGTATATTCAGATTTTAATTTTAACGATGCAATGGCGGCAATCCCCATCGCTGTGGATGTGACACCATCTATACCGCTAGTGCCACGGTTTGCATATACGTTTATGTCGACATCAAGATTTGGTGTAAACATATCGGCATCCCGTATCGGCATGGAATTACCGATGATTAGATTATCCTCATTTTTCAACGATGCAATACAGACAGTCACCACCGATCCCTCAAACATTGGTTGTTTCTGAATATAATCTGAAATTGTTTTTCGATATTCTGATTCTAATAATTTAATTTTTTTAGCAGTTTTAGATTTTTGAGATGCCCTAGAATTTTGGGATATTCCCTTTTCACAGAAATTCTTAATCCTTGAATTAATAACAATCTTACAATTATCGTTAAATCGACCTATGCTATCAACCAGAATTGTTTTATGACTCCATTCATTCAGTTTATTACACAGGATTTTTGAAGTAGGCTTTGATCCAAAACGAATAACCAGTTCTGGTTCAATCATTTCATTTCGCAAAAATAAATCATAAGTGGTGATAATATTTTTATTATACTTCCAATACCTCAGGCCTGAAATTGGATCTGCAAATATTGGAGCGTTAATAAATTCAGATAATTTTAAAATAGATAGTTTGGATTGGGCATCATCTATTCTTCCGCAAATGATAATCGTTTCTCCACCTGGTAAGTTTTCTATGATGTCTTCGGAAACCTTTGAATATTGGATTGGAGGAATTGCATAGTGAATGCCTGGTTCAATTTTTTCTAATGATATGTTTTTGGTTTCAGGGATGAGCGGTTCTTCAAATGGAACATTAATATGAACCGGTCCAGCCGGGTTAAGAAGTAACCCTTCACCATTAATTCCGAGTGACATAATTACAGCCGAAAAAATATGATGAGTCATATTTATTGGGTCTTCTACGGGTAATCCCACATCCATGAAATATCTAACATGACAACCATAAAGATTTTTTTGATGAATGGTTTGATTCTCACCGGAGCCAACCAGGTAATCGGGGCGGTCTGCGGTGATGACAATAAGTGGAACCCGACAATAATTTGCCTCGATTATTGCTGGAAAGTAATTGGCGGCTGCTGTACCGCTTGTACATACTAAAATTACCGGTTCACTCAATTTCTTTGCCATGCCCAAGGCAAAATAACCGGCAGAGCGTTCTTCAAAATGACTGATGCTATTGATCGATGTCTGTTCTGCAATCGCCAGGACTAAAGGAGTATTGCGGCTACCGGGTGAAATGCAGGCATGTTTTATACCAGTACTTACCAAAATTTCAACCATGGCCCGGGACCAGGCTAAATTCAGTTCACCTGTATTCAAATCTGGCCACCTGATAATGCTGAAATAACCGGCATGAGTTTTAGCTCAGACTCTTTCCATTCGTTTTCGGGAACTGACTCGGCCATAATCCCACCACCGGCAAAAACATGTGCTTCTTCCTTGTTAACCAGGGCCGAACGAAGTGCTACACAAAATTCACCATCACCATTTTTATCTATCCAACCTACGGGTCCAGAATACCAACCACGGTCATGAGTTTCATATTGATGGATAATATCCATTGCTTTTTCGGTTGGGGTCCCAGCTACTGCTGGTGTGGGGTGTAACTGCTGTATCAGATCCAGAATGTTTTTACCATTCTCCAACTTACCTTTAATCTCTGTTCTAAGATGATGAACATTTTTTAACTTGAGAATTCCCGGTGTTCTCTCTACTTCTAAAATGGAAACAAGCGGTTCAAGTTTTCTCCTAATCTGATCGATGACAAATGTATGCTCTTCTCTCTCCTTATGGCTATCCATCAGATTTTCCATAAGTAATCGGTCTTCCTCCATATTTCGACCCCTCCCCATTGTGCCGGCAAGAGCTTCGGTTTTAATTAAGCTGCCTTCTTTATTAATTAGAAGCTCAGGGGTGGAACCAAAGAATACTCCTTCTTCAGGAAAACTGAACATAAAACTTGTACAGCCATGATAGGCACTCCTTAATACCTGCAATGCAGATATCGCTTTAAACTTTCCACCCACTCTCACATGATGAGATCTGGAAATAACAACTTTATCAACTAAACCAGGCTTAATTTTCTTTATTACCGAGCATATGGTGTTTTTATAAGATGGCCAATCCGGATTTTCCCGATATTTATCCACCGGGATGTACTGGATTGGCGGCAGAGTTACGGGCAATCTATTGGTGTAATGAATACAGGTGCGGTAGAAATCTTCAAATAGAGATTTCTTCTTATCACCTGGTTTTATTACTCTGGAAATTATCAATTTACTAGATCCATTCTTATGTACCGCCAGACATTCAGGCAAAATAAATCGCCCCCGCGGGAAATTCGACCAGGTTTTATCCGGTTTCGCCGACAGGTTAAAAGCATGACCACCCAGGATAAACGGAGCTATGTTATCCTCATCGCAGGATACAAAATTATCCATGCATGAGGTGATTTCTTTATTTATTTGGTGGAATTCTTTTGAGTTAGAGAAATTAAATACACGGGCGGTACCCAGACCAGCAATGGTAAATCGTTTTGACGGCTGCTCCCAATATATTCGCGTCACATCTCTATCGGCAGGATGGGTCAATACGGGTAATAGATCATCCGATTCAAAAGGAAACGAACATAACAAAATGATGTCAATGTTTTGGTCCTTGGATTTTTGAATCGCTTGTTCAACACCATTTTTTATTTTGTTTTGAAGAGTTTTCGTTGGCGTAGTCATGTTTATTACTGAAAATTTGACGTAAAATTTACACTAAAATTCACTGTATTTACAGTGGTTTACCAATTCATCTTTAATAAAACGTTAATCGGAACTATGGCTGAATTTAAACATCAGGGTGCTGAAAAGAAAAAATATGTCAAAGACATGTTTGATGATATATCTGAAAAATATGATTTTCTTAATCATCTGTTAAGCTTTGGCATTGATTACTATTGGCGATTTCGCCTGGTGAGATTTATACAACCTCAAGCTGCACAAAGTATTCTTGATGTAGCCACCGGGACTGGTGATGTTGGTTTTGCCATTTTAAAAAGAAACAATAATCTGAATATTATCGGTTTAGATTATGCCTTTAACATGGTAAAAATTGGCTGTCAAAAAGCCAAAAAACGAAAAATTAATAATTTTAAATTTGTTCAAGGTGATGGTGAACATTTACCATTTAAAGATAATCAGTTTGATACATTGACCATTGCCTATGGATTTAGAAATATCGGTCATTATAATTTGGCATTAAGCGAGTTTTTTCGTGTACTAAAACCAAATGGGAAATTGGCGATACTTGAGTTTTCAACTCCTCACTCAAAATTATTTGATTTACTCTATCAATGGTATTTCAAAAATGTTCTGCCAAGAATTGCCGGTCTTTTCTCACGTTCTGATGCGTATCGATACCTTCCAGAATCAGTTGAAAACTTTCCCGATAGACCTGAAATGCTGGAGATGATCAGATCCGCTGGATTTTGTCAACCTGGTTGCATCGATTTAACGTTTGGAGTTACAAGCATATTTCATGGAATAAAAACTGAATTATAAATCAAAAACCCATCTTGCTGTTGCCGGAATGATAATAACGACCTTTATTTGGGGGGCAACATTTGTTCTCGTAAAGGATGCTTTACTAAATATCCCCCCTTTTGCTTTTTCTGCCTGGCGCTTTCTTATAGCATCCCTAATTTCATTAATAATATTTTTTCGACATTTAAAAGGATTTACAAGACTGGAGATTATTGGCGGTATTTTTACAGGTATCTTCTTGTTTTCTGGATTTGGGTTCCAGACTTTTGGTCTCACACTCACCACAGCCAGTAAATCAGCATTTATAACCAGTATCAGCATTATCATGGTACCGATTATCCTGGTGATGCTCCGAATTCAAAAGGTGCAAATAAAAATTTGGCTTTCCATGATATTGGCCACAATTGGTTTGTTTCTTGTTTTGAACCCAAGAGGAGATGGAGTAAATACTGGAGATTTATTCACCCTCGGTTGTGCCCTGTTTTTTGCATTGCACATTATTGCTCAAGATAATTATGTTCAGCAGTCAGTAAACATATTTCGATTTTTTATTGTACAAGGGTTTGCTGTAACAATTCTTTCTTTTGGAAATCACTTTGTATTTGAATCCCAGCCCATTGTGTGGTCAACTCATTTAGTGATCGTTTTAATTATCACAGCCTTGTTCGCAACCCTATTTGGATTTACTGTGATGATTGCAGCCCAGAAAATTTTGAGTCCTTCGCGTACAGCTATCATTTTAAGTCTTGAACCTTTATTTGCCGCAGCAATTGCAATTATATTTGCCGGTGAATGGCTGTCCCTTTTGGGATGGGTTGGCGGAATACTCATTGTAGTAGGCGTTATCCTTGCAGAATGGGGAGATTAAATCTTAAGAAATCCACTAAGACATAAAATGAGAGCCCTCAGAAAGATTGCTATTCACCACCTCTCAGAAGTGGTCTGTTCTTAAATCATCATTCACTAATCATCATTCGATATTCAGCTTAATCCTTCATAATTCCACCTAGGTTGAGAACAAAGAGAAAACAATCAGGATGATTGTTATACATCTCCTATCCAAAGCTGCCATGCCAAGGTAAATAATTCTATTCTCCTATTCCCACTATCTACTTTACCCTAATCGGACTGAATAAAAAAACGGGAGACATTTCTGTCCCCCGTTTAAGAGTAAAGTTAGATATTGGGATTCGCTATTTTAGCATAACCATTTTCTTAGTATCATTAAATCCATTACCATTTAAAGTATAGATATAGAGACCTGCAGAAACTTCGCTTCCATTGGCATCCTTACCATCCCAAAGAATACTATGATAACCCTGAGTAGTAAATTGACCACTGACTAAGGTTCTGATCTGCCGACCAGTAATATCAAATACTGTGAGACTGATTTTCATATCTGCAGGAATAGTAAAATCTATGGTTGTACTTGGATTGAATGGATTGGGATAATTCTGTCCCAATTCAAAGGTAGTTGGAATCGCATCTTCATTTGTAACAACTATAGAACCAGAAGTAAGAGGACTCATACCAAACCAATTATTATTCAGATCAGCACTAACATACAGTTCTCTATTTTGATTTTGGCTCCATACTCTTAACTCGATTGGATCGCCAGTTTCAAAACCAGGTAGTTCAAAGCCGTATTCATCAAATGCTTTCCATGCTGCAATTACTAATGGTTTGTTCGCATCAATAATTCTGGTTGCACCAACAACTTCGCCATAGGCATAAACTGCAACCTCATCACCAGCTTCAATCATTCCATTCATCTCAGTAAGGATAATTGCATAGGCATCACCAGTCTGCACAATATCATATTGCTGTGATTGGCTTTCCAATTTGTATTGTTCATCAAACTCGTTATCTGATAATCTGGCACCATTGGCAAGACCACCACCCATTGGGTAAACAAAATCTACCATATTGGGGCCATTCACAAATACTTCATAACCTTCACCAGGTTCGAGATTGGTGAGCGTAAAGATATTCAATGATGGTACATAGAATCCACCTGAATCATCACTAATGATAAGGATATCATCGTGATAGCTTCCAAATGCATCCATGGCTGACATTCCTGAGGAGAACGGATATCCAAACATGTTTTTCATGAAAGGAGACCATCCATAAACAGAACCAGCATCCATCATTGGACCAGTCACAGAAACAGTTACTGGGGATTGTCCATTAACAAATACTTTATACCCTTCTGTATTAGATAAAGTCCCGATACCATCGATGGCATATGCAGGTACATAGAAATTACCACTATCATCGGATGCTATGAGGAAATCATCTCCAAGCACAGTATCAGTGCTCATATCTTCAGCAGCCACATAGAAAGAAATCATATTGTTCATAAATGGATTCACTACGATATCCTGTGTCTCTTCACCACCACCAAATGGATTAAAAAATACGCCACATTCAGTTGCAGTGAAATATGGTGACCCTGTTTCGTCTGATACGATTGCTGATGTGAAACAGACATCCGTTTCAGAATCATCAGGAGCATTCACATTCATAGTAACGGTGACAACGGCTCCCGTTCCAGCAGAAATCACAGATCCATTAAATGAAAATCCAAGGAGTCTGAAATTTCCATCCAGTTCACTTCCGGTGATATTCCAACCGTCAGGTAATCTTGCTGTACCTGCTGCAGAAGCAAACGAGTAATAATCCGGTAAATCTTGAATATCCATCTGGAATCCAGCTACCTGATCGTTATTATTCATATGAACTTCAAATGTATCATCTGCAGTCTGAACTAATGAAAGCCTGACATCGGGCAATCCTACTTCAATGGTTCCAACATTTGATGTATAGAACATGCTTTGTCCGATTTCATCGGAGAAGACAGACAGTTCAGGATTCATAAATAATTCGGTAGTACCATTTGGGGCATCTTCATTTACTTGATACGTAACCGTGAATAATTCGCCTGTACCTGGTTCGATTGGAACTAATGTTAAGCTAAACCAAAGGGCGGTAAGCTCACCATTGTTGTCGCTGAAACTAAAGAATGCTGGTTCTGGTATTCTAGCAGAAGGAACAACATCAATGGCAGTTACAGATTCTGGTAGATCACCAAGGTGCAATTCAAATCCATAAATAGGATCATCATTATCAATATCAACAGAAATATCGACCATACCACCCTGATCAACAGCCTCAGTTCCACTGGAAATCATCACTTCGATACCATCCGGTATTAATGTGACTGTTCCACAGCCGGGGGTTGCACCATAACCAATACCATTTTCATCAGAAATTACTTCATTGACAGTACAGAGTGAAACTTCTGCAGGTTGTCCTACCATGGAGGTGCTGAAGGTAAGATCAAAGATCGGACCTTCACCGGCAGCAATGGTTGTACCTGTGAATGAGAAGCCAAGAATTCTTGAAACACCATCATTCATCTCAGAGGTTGAAAGTGCCCAGTCTCCAGGTACTCGTGCAGAACCTTCTACAGAGTCAATCACCAGATAATCAGGCACGTCAATTAGATCAACCTGAACACCGCCCACGAGGCCGTCATTGGTCATTGAAAGTGTGACCGTAACATTTTCGCCGGCATTTCCAGCAGCATCAGATAATGACATCAAGACAGAGCCCATTGGTGTAGCAGATGCTTCATTTGAATCTTGGGATTCAACACCACCAGAGTAAAGTGCTGTGACCACATAATAGTATGTGGTGCCATTTGTTACATCTGTATCGGTGTATTCCGTAACAGAAGGATCAGTCGTTTCAATAACCGAGAAACCAGAGCCTGAAACCAGAGAACGATAGACATTGTATCCTTCCAGGTCACGTGTATTACGATCTGCAGACCCAGGAGTGAATACTTTATCTGATGTCTGATGGAGATCGGTGAAACCAATCATACGATCACCACCGCCAGCACAATCTTCAGGACCAGTTGAAGCAGTTACAATATCACTTTGAATCGAACCGGCTTCGATCATGAACATATTTTCCTCATTTGGACCAAACCCATAAAAGGTGATTCCAGAACTGAATCCCTGACCAGTGAGATCAAAAACATTTTCATAAACATCATCGGCACCATAGGCCAAAATTGTTAGTTCACAACCCGCATTCCATGTAATCGAGTAGGCATTTGACATCTCACCATTATCATCATAACAACCATAATCCTCAACATTGAATTCGTCAAGAGAATTGCATTCTGTTTCACCACAATCACCGTAGTCAAAGTTATATTCTTCACAGTCAAGTACTAAACCATATGTACCGTCATCGCAGAAGCCATCACCAAGCCAGGTCACATCGCCGTCTACACAACCATCGTATGTTGCATCGGCACAATCTTCATTGTCAAAACAGGTGCCGGCACAGTCGACATATTGGGCTGTACCATCAGGACATGGAGGCCAGCCACCTGTATCAGCACCTTCAGGTGCGATCCACGCTAAGTCAACAATTCCATCACCGGCAACTGCAGTAAGTTCAGTTGGTGGGAATGGTATTTCTTCTTCAGGCATGGCAGATGCTTCATTGGAATAGTCTGACTCAAGTCCACTGTCATGTAAGGCAGAAACAACATAATGGTAAGTTGTGCCGTTTGCTACGCTTGTATCATCATAAGTAAGAGTTTCAGCATCAGTAATATCAATCAAGTCATATGGTCCCCCCTGTGTTGTGCTTCTGTGAACAAAGTATTGTTCTACAATACGGGTGTATATTTCCTGATTGTTCTGATTATTTTCAATATACTCTGCTAGTAGTTGATCAATTTCATCATCGGACAAATTATCATCTATTCGAATTGGAAGATCTTCATTTGATGACCTGACTGTAAATTTATCTAAGTCACTGGGAGTTTCAAAATCAGCTGAGAATACAGCTCCATCACTCAAATTAGTAATAGAAATGTCATCAATTTTGATATGATACCAATCATAACTATCATTGTGTCGTATGGCAATGTAAATCATTTGATCAGCAAAATCTGATAAATCGATAGTTCTTTCTACCCAATCACTAGATCCTGCAGGTGGAGTATAATCATCTACTTCTATTGAAAAATCACTTGGATCAGTTCCAGTCGTAGAAACTCTAACTTCAATATGATCTAAAGCCCAATTTGGATCTGCAGCTGCAACCCAATATATAAACTCAGAACCAGCCGTAGGCGTTAGAGATGGAGTGATTAACCAATTATCAGGTGTTAAGGCACCGATATCATTGATATAGGATGCACTTGCTATGCAGAAATCACCACTATGAGGAACCCAAGCATTAACACCTTCTTTAATTTCCCAGGCATATCCGTCACCATCGTCATCGATATTATCCCATCCATTGGGAATTTCACCATCTTCAAATCCAACATTATAGGCATCAGGATTGGTTTCACCATCAGGTTCGTTCCAGGCTAAATGCACGACAGCATCACCACCTTCAGCAGTGAGATTTGTTGGTGCATTGGGTAGGGCTATTGAAGGTGTTGCACAGGCTTCGTTTGAAGGTCCAGATTCTCCTTCATCATACTCTGCCGTAACTGTGTAACAATATTCTGTACCATTATTAAGAGGTTCATCACGATAACTTGTGTCACCCACATCCGTACTTCCAATAAGAGTGCCATCCTGATAGACATTGTATCCAGTTAGTACACGATTTACATCGAAGTGATATACAGGATGTGATTCCGGTCCTTCAACAGGAGCCCACGAACCATCATGGATTGATGTCACTACAGTGGGATCGGCAAAAGTTTCAACATCTGAATCATCAAAATATCCCAATTGCTGAACAGTACCAAATGAACTCACGAGCGCAGAGAACATATAGTCACCGCCATATTCAAGAGGATCACCAGTTGACCAGTTTCCTGCTTCCATGGTAACCATATTATTTGGATAATCAACGGCTCCGTCGATGCCAAATCCTTCAGCATCACCACCGTCCTGCCAGTTTAATGTATGAGAAACTACCACATAGAATGTGCCTTCCAGACCCATCATGTTTGGATAAACCGTTGCCCAACCGTCCTCAGCAACCGTTTCCTCATCAAAAATTACATTGCCTGGCTGTCCATTGTTATCATCCAGAACAATGACCCGGACCGGACCGTGAGTACTGTTTGGCCATGGCCAGTATTGGTCTCCAGAAGATAAAATTTTTGTTGATGCAGCCATTAAATCATATGGACCATCAACCTCGAATTTTGTACCATGAGCATATCCTGCTTCAAAAGTATCATAAAAATAGAATGCGTTGGATAACGGTCCATCCCAGTAGAGAAGCTCATTTTCACCGGCCGGTGCAGGTTCCAACCATTCAAGGTCAACATAACCGTCGCCACCTTCAGCAGTCAGTGCAATAGGAGGCAATACTTCGGTAATCAGCGGAGTAGCACAATCTTCATTTGATTGGTTTGATTCACCACCATCATAAACTGCCGTTGCGTAATAGCAGTATTCAACTCCATCAGCAACATTGGTATCATGATATTCAGTATTATTAGTGAATTCAACTTCAAGGCCATCCCGATAAACATTATATCCAAGGAATGACCTTGTATTATCAGTTCCAGGTTCGAAGATATTGTCCTGAACCGTTGGCATATTTCCACTTACCATATCATCGGTGGTGTTCACCCGATCAGAATCAATGATGGGTGTGAGTGCAACTGGGTCACCACCACCAGAGGATACAAAACCCTGTAGATTCCAGTTATAGTCTAAACCATAACTATCGGACATACTCACCCAGGCTCCACCAAACAAAATCAAGTCTCCATATCCAACCATTGCCGGACCTACATCACATCCAGCCGGGTATCCTGTAGTGGTATTTGCTCTATAACCAAACCAGAGTTCTAAACCAGGTTCAATATCTACAGGCGTATCTAATTGAACAATATTCCAGGTATCGATATCCGGGGTTACAGCCTGATCAACAACAAGGGTTCCAGAATTATATGCAGAGCCACCAATCCATACCCTGATAGAATATGTGCAAGCAACTTCTCTTGGGAAAAAACTGACTTGGGTTAATTGACTACCATAAAATGGGGCCATATCATCAGCCTCAAACCGAATAGCCACATCAAAATCTGCTGCTTCACCGGTACCAATACTATCATTATTAATACCATCATCATAACTAATCCATTGTGATTCAGCAGGAGTACCATCAAACCACTCAACATCAACATAACCAGCTCCACCGGTTGCTGTTAAGTTTACCGGTGCATACATGTCTTCGGCTGAATTTGTCGTTGCACAAGCCTCATTTGAGTGATCAGACTCATTGGTCTGATCAAAAGCCGTCACTGTATAACAATGAGTTTCGAGAGGATTTAAACCATCATCGATAAACTGAGTATCATTTAAATCTTCAGCATGCAGGTTTCCATCACGATAGACATTATATGTAATTACCAATGGTTCAACACAATTTTCACCATAACAGACATGATCGCCTGTTTCATATGATAATGCACTTCCGCCAACTCCGGCAAAATTTGTCACATCAATATCCATGAAGCCATCAATACCAGTTGCCGTCCATGCAACATTGGTCAGAACACCTTCACCAGCTGGAATTGCTGAGCCTACGAATGAAAATCCAAGAACAACACCCGTTGCAGGTGATACAGCCACAGAGAAACCAGCTGCTGCTGCTGAGCCGCCAGTTCCTGTATTGCCATATACTGCCCCCAGGACCTCATCAGCCATAAGCGTAAATTGGAAGCCATAAACATCAGCAGTATTGGTCATTGATAACTCAATATTTGTATCGGTAATCTCTGAGATCCAAAGAGTCACATCTGCTCTTGAGCCATCCGCATTGATGGCATCCCAGTCAAGACTAATCATTCCATCACCGCCAACAGCTGTTAGATTCGTAGGAGCATCAGGAAGGATGTCTTCTTCGTCGGTTGTAGCACAGGCCTCATTTGAGTGATCAGATTCGTTCTCGCCATCTGTTGCAGTAACAGTATAACAATGTGTTTCTGAGTAGCCAAGATCCATATCATCATAGTCAACCATATCAAGATCGGCCATGTACATGTCACCATCACGATATAAATTATAAGTAATTACAGTGGGTTCAATACAGGTGCCATAACAGAAAGGAGCACCGGTTTCATACGATAAAGCACTGCCACCTTCACCGGCAAAATTTGTAATTGACAGATCAATAAATGCATCTGTACCCGTGGGAGTCCATGCAACATTAGTTAAAACGCTTTCACCGGCAGGAATAAATGCCCCTGTCAGAGAGAACCCCAGTACTGCTCCAGTTGCATTGGTGAGTATGAATCCCATATCCTGTGAGCTTCCACCTGAAGCACTACCATAAGTAGCACCAAGAACGTCATCAGCCAAAATATTAAACTGGAATCCATACACATTAGTGGTGTTATTCATCGTAAACTCGATATTGGTATCGGTTACATCTGAAACCCATAAGGTCACATCAGCTCTGGAACCATCGGCGTTCACTGCATCCCAACCAAGTGAGATCATGCCGTCGCCACCAACTGCTGTTAAGTTAGTTGGAGCATCAATCAGGATGACTTCTTCATTTGTTGTAGCGCAGGCTTCATTGGATTGATCAGATTCGTTCTCGCCATCTGTTGCAGTAACAGTATAACAATGGGTTTCTGAGTAGCCAAGATCCATATCATCATAATTAACCATATCAAGATCGGCCATGTACATGTCACCATCACGATATAAATTATAAGTAATTACAGTGGGTTCAATACAGGTACCATAACAGAAAGGAGCACCGGTTTCAGTTGACAATGCAACACCGCCATCACCAGCAAAGTTATCAATTGCAAGGTCTATAAATGCATCCATACCAGTATGGGTCCATTCTACATTGGTTAAAACACCTTCACCGGCAGGTATAAATCCACCAGTCAGCGAGAAACCAAGTACAAGTCCAGATGCATTTGTGGATGCCAGGAATCCAGCACTCTGCGCTAATCCACCTGAAGCACTTCCAAATGAAGCTCCGAGGGCTTCATCTGCTAAAATATTAAATTGGAAACCATAGACATCTGCAGTACTACTCATGTAAAACTCAAGACTGGTTTCAGATGCTGCCGATACAGATAAGGTCACATCAGCTCTGGAACCATCGGCGTTCACTGCATCCCAACCAAGTGAGATCATGCCGTCGCCACCAACTGCTGTTAAGTTAGTTGGAGCATCTAGAGTATCGTATTCGCAACTACCGTCGTCCTCAGTACATTCTTCACAATAATTATTGGCTTCTGGATCAGTACATCCAAGAAGTGGATCTGTTGTTGCACAGGCTTCATTGGATTGATCAGATTCGTTTTCACCATCTGTTGCAGTAACGGTATAACAATGGGTTTCTGAATATCCTAAACCATCATCAAAATGATCAGTCATGTCAAGATCACCGGCAAATAACTCACCGTCACGATATAAATTATACAGGTATACAGTAGGTTCGATGCATATACCGTAACATAATGGATCTCCAGTTTCATATGATAGAGCACTGCCACCTTCGCCGGCGAAATTTGTAATTGACAGGTCTATAAATGCATCTGTACCAGTTGGAGTCCACGCAACATTTGTTAAAACGCTTTCACCGGCTGGAATGAAAGCTCCTGTCAGAGAAAACCCCAGAACTAATCCTTCAGAATTTGTAGATACAATAAATCCCATATCCTGCGCACTTCCACCTGAAGCACTCCCATAGGCGGCACCAAGTAATTCATCAGCGAGAATATTAAATTGAAAGCCATAAACATCAGAAGTATTATTCATGGTAAACTCAATATTAGTATCAGTTACCTCAGATACCCATAATGTCACATCCGCTCTGGATCCATCAGCATTTACTGCATCCCAACTTAGGTTGATTACTCCGCCACCACCAACTGCTGTTAGATTTGTTGGAGCATCTATTTGAACCGCTTCAGGCCAACAAGTACTCTCATCAACATCAATTCCTACACCGCCTGCACCTGAAAAAGTTGAACCAGTATAACAAAGTGATTCATCTGGATCGACAAGGCCGTCCACATTTAAAATTGTTAACACACCTTCACCGGCAGGGATAAAGGCTCCAGTTAATGAGAAGCCGAGAACAAGACCGCTGGTGTTAGTAGATACAATAAAACCAACATCCTGAGCTGAACCGCCAGCGGCACTTATCAGGTTAATATTGGTTACCGTAAATTGAAAACCATATACATCTTCTTCGTTTTGCATATATACTTCAACGGTTCCCGCATCTATATCGACGTCAGCAAACGATAGTGTCACCGGCTGAGCAAATATTAACGTAATTGATGAAAAAATCAGAAGAATTAGCGATTTTCTTAAAATGTTCATAGGATATCTCCCTTGTTATTTATTTTGTAATAATTCTTGTTTTCTAAAAAATTATATTCAGTTAAAATGGTCATTCCCTGCAATATAAACACATAAATTTAAATTTATTACAGGACCTGAAAATTACGACTCCCAATATTAATATGTCATTATTTATTGTTTCAAAATGTGATAGGAATTTTAGTTAATTTTGATGACTTTGATAATTGTGCGATGAGTTTATGAATAACTTAATTATTTTTAAAGCGAGCTATAGTTAATACACCCATGGCAATTTCATTTACTGTGAGAATCATTTATAAATATAATAAAAAGGGGTCGTTTCCATATTGAAAACAACCCCATGATACTCTATAATTGGAGGGTCAATTGTTGATGTTGATCAGATTCTAATATTAATTTTATTCAGATCAAAAGTGATATCCACCCGAATAAGATTTTTCCATGCTTTTGACCCAATTTTCATATCTGAATCCCAATTTACATACAATGGCATATAAAGCTGAATCATACTTAGGTTCAATGATAGACCTAGGGAAATTAAATCATCATAAGATTTTCCATCGATATCAAAAACCTCATCTGTATTTAAATAATCAAGAAATAGTAAAAAATGTGTAGTGAATTCTGACAAGGTAAGTGAAAATTCAAACCCAGAATCGAAGGATGTATACTGTTCCGGGGCGATTCGCATACCAATGCCATCTGCAAGTACCTGGTCATTGAGAATATTGAATGATCCTGAACCGGAACGGTCCCATACAATACGTTCAAAATCTGGATCAACTGACCCTCCCGCATAAAGTGAATATTGAGGTAGATTATTTTCTGAAACGTTGACGTATAATAATTCCCCCTTAAGATTCAATTTTTTTAACGTCTGGTAGTTGATAGAAGTATAGGCATTGATGCTGGAATGGGTATCATTATCATTCTTGGCGTATTGAAAACCGATATGTGAATCAGATTTTAAAATTGGCGAATATTTACTGAAATATCTGATTTTTCCAGATGCTGAAAATATATCATCAGTAACATTCCAGAGAGATTGATCAAACTCGGAAATCTGATCAAATGAATGATAATACGCCTTTAGATATATACGGGTAAACGGTTCGCTAATGATTGGTTTACGTAATGTGAAATTCGTGCCCACAATAAAGGATGTGCGACCCTGACCGCGGGTGATCTCAGTTGCTGAATTGATCTCATCAAATTTACCAACTCGGTAAAGATTGTGATTCAGCTTGACACTACCGATTAAAGTATTATTGTTTAAATCCCAAAGGGGAGTAACTGAATAACCAAAATTCTCTATAGGAAATTTTCCTCTCCATAGTTTAATACCTATGGCGTTATTATAAGAATTTATCCTGGCAAATGGAATAATATTCCCAAGGTAGGTTTTCGAAAAATCAGGCTCATCAATAAAGGTATTAAGCTGGAATCCTGCTGTTTTTGAGGAATTATTTGACTTATCATAATCTGGGAGATAATCTTCCGGGTCTATTCGAACAGAAGATATGTTCTGTGATAAAGAAAAAGATTTTTCACCGGTAAATCCTGGTACCCATTCTCTGGAATCTTCGTTTCCTGATTCATCATAATAAACTAATTCAACTGGAATTTCAAGATCTCCGCCATTTGAAATCGTGACGCTATTGTCAGATATACTCTCTATACCATAATCCACGCTTTTAGTTGTGTTGTATACATCGTCTAAATACCAGGTCAGATCCTCCATCAAATTGGCATTTAAAATGGCTTTAAAATCTCTTGGTTGCGGATGTTTGAATTTAAATGTTTCGTAGTAATCCATCATTGCTCTCTGAAATTTCTCCTCACCAAGATAATGCATCAGATAGAAAGTAAATATTCCCGTCTTTGAATATATCATTGAGCCATAGTTTGAAGGATAAAAATCAGTGGACACCATTTCAATAGGCTGTCCATCCCTGGCAAGGGTTCTGCTCTGATAGCCTAGATATGTTGCCAGCCATCTAAACGAAGCGTCTTTAAGAATAAATTTATGAACCTTTTTGGGTAATACTTCCATGGGCGCATTTAGGCCATATTTCTTTTCCCAGTACCAAATATTTGTAAATTCATTTAGGCCTTCATCCATCCAGGCATGATCTCTCTCATTGCTGCCCAGTATCCCATAGAACCAATTATGTCCCACTTCA
>Ga0233430_1001453_pt1 | contig 33196 bp, 26 predicted proteins | sample SI_118_April2016_2_FD_179883 | JGI IMG/M metagenome (GOLD analysis project Ga0233430, IMG submission 179883) | Seawater microbial communities from Saanich Inlet, British Columbia, Canada - SI_118_April2016_150_MG | ecosystem: Environmental > Aquatic > Marine > Inlet | place: Canada: British... | reverse complement strand
GCGATATCCCCGGCCGCCACCCCGCGGTCGACCAGGCGCGTGATCTCGCCGGCCACCGCCTCGATCATCTCCGCCCGATAACGGGTCTGGATCAACCCGGCCACCCCCTTTTCCGGCTCCCCTTCCTCCGCTTCTTCTACCCCCTGTCCCAACCTTTTTCCCAATCTGCCGACAAAAGCCCGCACATCGGGAGATTCCACCGCCCCCTCCGCAGTCTCTACCACCTGACGGCATGCCTCCCGCAAGCGACCGCTTCCCTCTGGATCCACCCCCAGAAAGATCCGGAATCCCCCTCCCCGATCGCCAGCCAGCAGGGCCGAATCGCACAGGGGCAGCAGGCGCAGGATCAAATCCTGGGCTACGGGAACGCTCTCCTCTACATCATCCATCAATACGTGGCGGAAGCGCTCGGTGAAATACCGCCAGAACTCGCTCTTCTCCACCAGATGCCGATGGAAAACCTCCACCACCAGGGAGGCGTCCAGCAGGCCGTAGCGCAGACAGTGGGTCCGGAACCGTTCGATACATTCCTGCACCTGGTCATAATAGCGCAGGCGCCCCTCCTCCCCCACCCAGGCTCCAACCAGCCGCTCCTGTATCTGGGCAAGGGGATAACCGTTGACGGCCGCTTTGTTCAGGTCGTCCAGAAGCTGCGAGAGCACCCGCTGGGGACGCATGGCCAACCCTTCGAAATATCCCTGCGCCAGGAGGGGAGCGATCACCTGCCCCATCGCGTATTGGGCGGTCTCGTAGTTCAGGAGGACGGGGGGTTTCTGCGGTTCCGAAAATCCGGCCTGGGTGGCCACCAGCGGCCAGAACATGCGCACCAGCTGGTTGGCCAGCCCGTAGTAGGTCTGCAGGTCGACCGTCCCGTACGGTCCCAGATCGAGCTGGGAGATCGCCTCCCGGTAGCGCAGGGCAGAGGCGCGGTCGGGGAGGATCATCAGGATGGAATAACCAGCTACACCCGAGCGCAGCAGCTGGTGCAGGCGAGACAGCAGCGCCTCGCTCTTGCCTGCACCGGCCGGTCCTTCGAGGAAGCAGGTCGAGTTCTGGTCCAGGGGGCCGGAGACGGCCCGGGCGAAATCGGGATGCATCTTCTCCGCAGTGGCTGGCGGTCAGGGGACAAAAAAAGGACAGAGCGCGGTGCGGATATCTCCTCCGCCTCTCTCTGTCCGGAACGCTGTGCGAATGTTACCCGGCTTCACGCCGGGTTCTTCTTGCCCAAAAAAATGTCGATGACCTCGGCGGCGTTTTCCGCCGCAATCAGGTTCTGGCGAACCTGCTCCTGCTGCAGCAGACGAGACAGAGCGGCCAACAACTCCATGTGCTGTTTCTGGTGCTTGCGGGGCGTGGCAAGCAGGGCGACGATGTGCACCGGCTCGCCGTCGATAGCGTTGAACTCGATCCCTTCCCGGGAGATGCCGATCGCCAGCAACTGGTGCTGAATGCTGTCCTCGTGAGCATGGGGCACCGCCACCCCCTTGCCGATCCCGGTGGACGACTGTTTCTCCCGACGAATCAAATCCGCCAGGAAGCGCTTCGGGTCGAGAATTTCGTCGTCGTCGTCAGCCAGCAGCCCCGCCAGTTCGCGAATGGCGTCGAAGTTGCGGCTAGCCTGCATACCGACCAGGATGTTCTCCTCGCGCAGTAGGCGTTTCCACTTCTCCATGCGACCAACTCCGTGTGGCGAAGCGAAAGTCCGGACCGTCCGGTCTTTCGGTAGGACTGACAAGGGCGCAAAGTAAAGAAAGCCTCCCGCAAAGTCAAGGAGAACCTTCCAGAAAAAGTGCCCTTTTGAGCAGGTATTCCGCTTCTCCCATGCGGCCCTGCTGGCGGGCGATATGAGCCAGCAAACGGTAAGGTCCCGCCTGCCAGGGATCGAGATTCAGCGCCGCACGAGCGTGTTCCTGCGCCCGCTCCAACTCGCCGGTGCGCAAGAGCATGAGGGCGACATTGAAGCGCATGCTGCGCGAATCGAAAGCCATTGCCCCCGCTCTTTCATACGCCCGAATCGATTCCCTCCCTCGCCCCTCTGATCGTTCCCACTCCCCCTGCATGAACCAGTAGTTTGCCTGGATCTTCCGCACCCAGGGATCTCTGTAGACCTTCCCGGGTCGGGCGTTCTCCATATCGATCTCACGCCCAGTCGTCGTTTCCCCCTCGGGCACCAGCCGATAGACCAACCCCTCCGGAGAAAATTGATATCCCTTCAGGGGCGCTCTGCGGGAGACCAGGTAGTAGATTGGACGGTCCACCTTGCGAACCCATTCCCCCTCCTTTTTAAAACGCTGCCGCGCCTGCTCCCGTTCCCCCAGACGCCTCTCCTCCCCATCCAGCAAATCCCTTCCCCTACCCATGCGGTTGAATAGAGACACGTCGGGACGCATCCCCTCCACCCGCTGCAAGTAATCGAGGATGAAAGCCACATCGTCCCCTTCTGCCATCAGCACCGCATTCGCCGGAAGGGACTCCAGGATATCCACTCCGTACCGATGGGGAATCCAATTCCCGCTGCGATCCGCCAGCTGCCAGTTGCTTCCCACGACTACCAGCGGGGCGATCACCCCCATCAAAAACGGACCTCTCCGCCCCAAATGCCGTCCCAGATCGTCCAGCCCGAACCCGAGGAAAATCGCCAGCCCGACGTAGCTGGGCAGAAAAAACACCCCCAGTCCGTTCGGGTCCCGGTGGTAGTTGAGCGCCGCCGCCAGGTTCATCAGCACGATTCCACCGCCCATCAGGACCACATTGCGGTCTCGCCTCCAGGCACACCAGGCTCCCCACAGGATGACCGGCGCCAGGAGCGGATGGAATTCTCCCGCCGTCTGCGCCAACCAGCGGTGCAAGTTGAGCAGCATCCCCTCCCAGGGAATGGAGAAGAAGGAGGTGCGGTAGAGCGCCCCGGTGAGATGGTCCCAGAGGGGACCAGTTCCACCCAGTTCACCCCAGTGAAAACCGGAACCCCGCCCGTTCCTCAGCGGCAGGTAGAGCACCAAACTGTACCCTCCCACTGCGGCCAGCACCGTTCCCGCCAGCAGCTTCCACTGGCGCCAGATTCCCGGCCAGCGCCAGAGAAAAAGCAGGACTAACCCCGGCCAGACCAGCACCTGACTCAGGTGCGCAGTCAGCCCCAATCCCATCGAGAAACCGGTCAGCAACAGCAATCGGACACTGCGCTCCTCCGCTCCCTTCAAGCCGATGGCCAGCACCACCAGGACCATAAGCATGCTCAGCCCGTAGACCTCGGCGATCACCATCTGGCTCCAGAAGGTCGCCGCAAAGGCCAACCCCAACCCTGCTCCCAACCCCGCCCAGGAATGGCAACCCCGGTCCCGGAGGAAAGCGGCTAGCGCACCGGCGGCCAGCGCACCGGTAAAGGCGGAGGCGATGTTGATCTTAAGGGCGACGTTCTCCAGAGGCAATCCGGCGGAAAACAGGCGTCCGATCAGACAGAAAAGGGGATAGCCGGTCGGATGGGCAGTGCCCAGGAAATGCACGGCTCCGATAAGTTCTCCGCTACCCTCGACGTAGACCGAAGGGCAGAGGGTGAGCAGATAGACAGCAAGGGCAGCAGACGCCGTTACCAGTCCTCCGGAAAAGTCCCGCACACCAACACTCATCCCACCCCCCAGACCGACAGAACGCGGCTGCGTTCCAACGCCTCTACCCACAGATCCCAACGCGAAGCCAATCCGTGGATCAACAGGATGAGCGCCATCTGCACGGTCCAGATCTTCAGGGGAACTCCGCATTCTGGCGATATCTCTTCCGCTATTCCACAAAACCTCCGCTGCCAACTCCACCCCAACAGACCCACCCAGATCGTGCAAGCCACCCCGCTCATCCACGCCCCCATGCGGAAACTTCTCGACTCATAACGAAACAGCACCGAACGCGCTCCCGCCGGCACGGCCACTCCGCGGAAGACGTGGTTGGCGCGCATAATCGGCCGTTCCTGCCCATCCACGTAAGCCCGCCACCCCGGATAAAAGGTGTCGCTCAGGACCAGGATGCCCCCTTTGTGGCCTTCCAGACCGACTTCCACCTCTTCAACCGCATATCGCTCGATTTCCACTTTCCCCCCTGCTCCTCCACTCCCCTCCTCCGGTTCTTCCTCCAGCACCACCTGATGTCGCGGATCGAATCCCCTCCCCTTCAGGTAGTGCAGCCGTTCCCGGCTTCCCTTTATGACCCGGTAATCTCCCACCAGGTAAGCACGGGGCAAGGCGCCCGTATTGCGGTAGACCCTCACCTCCCCTGCGAATACTGGTTCCAGGCGAGGAACCGAACTGGGTTTATAAGTAATCACGTACTCTATCCCCGCCAGATCGGCAAAAGCCATATATCCACGCATAAACTCCCAGTGTCGCCGCAGATGCAGAGGAGACCAGCCGGGAAGGGCGTTCTCCAACCCGTATAAGCCTCCGGTGTACATGCGCAGCGTTTGCGGATATTTTCGGTAGGAGTTCTGGTCCAGCATCCACCCTCCGTGCCAATCATACGGAGCATTCTCCTCCGAAATCGCGCTGAGAATTCGGGGCCGGTGTCTTCTCCCTTCCCCGGCATCGGCAGTTATCGCCCTGGCGGCGGCAGGCTTATCCAGATATACCTCCGCTTCGACCAGACCGTTGAACCCCCTGCCGAAGCTGAACAGTTCGCAGAAGACGATAAGGGGAATGATCCATCCCGCTATCTTCTGCCATCTCCTTCCCCGCAGGCTCAGCAGACATCCCCCAATGACCGCCAGTAAGATCATCCGCATGGTGTCGAAACGCAGTTCGCTGGCGTATTGGCGGAGTTCAGTTCCCCATCTTCCCTCCAAAAACATCCCCCCGAAAAGGATCTGGCGATTGAGCCAGATCATTCCCCCCGCCAGCATCAACGCCCCTGCTGCTCCCCACCACCAACCCCGTGGGCTTTCCTCCCTGGAGCGGCTCACAACCCGTTCCAACCCCAGGCCCGCCAGCACCGCCAATCCGAAGGCGAACCACAGCAGGAATCGGGTGGGGATGCGGAAAAAATTCAGCCCGGGAACCTGATACAGGAGGTCGAAGAGAACGGTGAACTTCCCCAGTGACAGCACCAGGGCGATGCCGCACAACCCCCCGAAAAAACCGGTGTATAAATCCCGTCGCTCCCAGAGAGCAACCATACCCAGAAAAAGGGGAACCACCCCTCCAAAGGCGCACAGCTGGATGAAGAATCCGGCTTCGCGCCCCCAGTAGGAACCGGTTCCGGAGTTGCCGAAAAAGTTGGGCAGCAACAAGGTCACCAGCCGTTCTGGCGGCAGCGACATACTGACGAACTGCTCCCATCTCAATCCCCCTCCGCGCGCCGACACCTGTACCAGTTCGGCGGTCGGCAACAGCTGGGCGGCAGCCAATCCCGCTCCCATCAGCGGCACCCCCAAAAGGATCCAGGCGGCGAACTTCCATCCCTCCCCCTGCGCTATCCCTCGGACCAACCCGTACCCCATCCCCGCCAGCAGGCCGTAGGCGCTGGCCTGTGGATGTCCCGCCAATAGCTGTAATCCAACTACTCCACCCGCCAGCGGCAGATAGACCAGACGCCTCTCCTTGAGAGTTAGCTCCACCAGCAGGAAGAGGAACGGCATCCAGGCGCTGGCATCCACGTAGTTGGGAGACATCGCCCGGACCACCAGAAAACCGCTACAGGCGTAGGCCAAACCCGCGGTCAAACCGGCGGACCTTCCCGCACCGATCGAGCGCAGGAAGAGGTAGGTCCCCGTCCCCGCCAGCCAGAAATGGAAGAGGATATTGGCATTGAGCGCGGCGTGCGTCGTCAGCGCCAGATAGGTGAGTAGATTGAAGGGATACAGCAGCCCCGCCTGCCCTTCGGCGAAGAGGGGAAAGCCACAGTTGAGCGCCGGGTTCCACAGGGCCAGGCTCCCTTCCTTGAGCGTCTGGGCGAAAAAGTGGCGAAAGGGATAATTCTGGACCATTACATCCTGGACAAAAAAGGTGCTCCGGAACAGGCCCGCCGGCCAGAAAAAGGCGAATACCGCCGCAGCTAAAATCCCCAGGACCACCAGATCCAACCCGATTTCCTTCCTATTCATCCCTCTCCTCCTGAACCGCCCGTTCCTCCTCCAGAAACGCGGCGATCCTCTCACCGGCCAGAGCGTGCCCGGCTTCGTTCCAATGGCTGTCGCGCAGGAAGAGGGTCGTCGTTCGGGCTCTCTCCCTGAAGGCAGGCGCGAGATCCAGAAAGCGGAAACCGTACTGGGTGGCAAATGCCGCCAACCGCTTATTCGGTTTATCCAGATCGAACTCCCCCACCAGTCCGAACAACTCCCGCTTTGTCTTCCAGTCCTCCTCCTCTATCTGGACGATGGACGGCACATAAACCACCAGGGGTCTGGCCCCCGCCCGTTCCACGCGGTCGACGAATGCATTGAGCAGGTGCCCCGTCAACTCCCAAAGCGATCGCATTTCTCCGGCGGCATCCCTTCCGTATAGCCCCTCGTAGAATTGCTGCCGCTGCTTGCTTTTCACCTCTTCCCCGGCCAGTGCCTTCCCCAGCAACGCAAAAAGGTGCCAGTGTCGGTGCAGGTATCGCTCCAGGCGGAACTGCCAGGGTTGGCGAGCTTGCCATTCTGGATCCCACGCCGGGGTCTTTTTAACCGGCACCCCCGCAAGCTTCAACATCCCCTCCCGATCGAGGCGGAAGTACGGTTTATACCCCCTCTCCGCTCCGATCCCCCGACGCACTCCGTTGTTCCACAGATCGTTGCCGTAAAAGAAGATCAGCACATCGTCCGGTCGGTACAGACGGCCCTGTTTTTCAAAGAACAGCAACTCCTGGTCGGTCCCGTATCCGGCGACGCCGAAATTTATGACCTCGACTGCCCGATCCCCCCCCTGCTCCTGCAATTCTACTTCCAGCCTCTTACTGACCGAACTTTCCAACGGCACTCCCCATCCCTCGACAAAGGAATCCCCGAATGCCAGCAGGCGCCAGCTGCCCGGAATGCGCGTCCGCGCGTAATCCCGGTCCCTCAACCCATCTCCATTGATGGCAATATCCAGTTCAAACTCCGGGGTCACCATCTCCCCTGCAGCACCGGGGATATGCCGCCAGCCCAGTTCCGCGTCGAACTCCCACAACCGCGGCCGCCGGTGCACCTGGGGCTCCACAAACCCCAACAACCCTTCTCCCAACAGCAGGCCCAACAGCAGGCCCGCTGTGCCGAGGGCGATCTTGCCGATTTTCAAACCCATCCTTTTCTCTCTGTGCGAATCTCCGGATACGTCGATTTCGTGAAACTACTTTCCCCCTTCTGTGGTGTCAACCAGCCCCTCTTTCCCGGTTTGCCGGAGCCGCAACCCCTTCCTATATTTGATCTTTCCCAAAAACGAACCGGATTTTCATCCTACTCGGCTCCCTGCAAAAAACTATCCCCCGGAGTGAGAAAAACCGTTTGAAGCGCATCCTCGTCACCGGCGGAGCCGGTTTTATCGGCTCCCACACCGTCGATCTGCTGGTCGAAAAAGGGTACCAGGTCCGCATCCTCGACAGTCTGCAGGAACGCGTCCATCCGCACGGCTGGCCCGCCTACCTGCCCGACTCTGTGGAGAAAATCCGCGGCGACGTCCGCAACCGGGACGATTGGGAAAGAGCCCTCGATGATGTGCAGGGGGTCTTCCACCTGGCCGCGTACCAGGACTACATGCCCGACTTCAGCACCTTCTTCCACGTCAATACGGTCGGACCGGCGCTGCTCTATGAGATCATCGTCGAAAAAAAGCTGCCGATCGAAAAGGTCGTTCTCGCCTCCTCTCAGGCGACCTACGGCGAGGGGAAGTACCGCTGTGTCGAACACGGCATTGTCTATCCTCCCTCCCGACCAGCTGAACAACTGGCGCGGGGCGAGTGGGAAGTCCTCTGCCCTCACTGCGGTCGAAAGCTTATCTCCGAACTGATCACCGAAGATGCGGTCAACCCGCACACCGCGTACGGCATCTCCAAATACGCGACCGAGATGGCCTCCTTCAACCTGGGCAGGAAATACGACATCCCCACCGTCAATATGCGCTACTCTATCGTCCAGGGGCCGCGCAACTCCTTCTACAATGCCTACTCCGGCATCTGCCGCATCTTCACCCTGCGCCTGCTACACGGCCATCCCCCCATCTGCTACGAAGACGGCCAACAGCTTCGCGACTACGTGTACGTGGGCGACGTCGCCCGGGCCAACGTTCTGGTGATGGAAGACCAACGGGCCGACTTCCACGCCTTCAACGTCGGCGGCCAGACCGGCACCACCGTGCTCGAATACGCCCACCTGGCTGCGCGCGTCATCGATCCGAATATCGAACCCCTGGTCAGCGGCGACTTCCGCTTTGGCGACACCCGCCATACCGTCTCCTCCTGGGAAATGCTGGGCGCGTTGGGCTGGTGTCCGGAGGTATCGCTAGAGAACGTAATTGCCAAATACGCCGAGTGGGTCCGCCAGCAACCCGACCTGGGAGACTTCTACGCCGAAACCGAAGAGAAGATGCGGGCTGCCAACATCATCCGCCGGGCCCAATCGTCGTGAAGGGCATGATCCTCGCCGCCGGTCGCGGCACCCGCCTGCGCCCCCTTACCGACACCTGCCCCAAACCGATGATTCCGATCGCCGGCAAACCCCTCCTGGACCACGTCCTCCGCCTGCTGGCCAGCCACGGCTTCGACGATCTGGTCATCAACCTCCACCATCTACCCGACGTCATCCGCGACTTTGTCGGGAATGGTTCCACCTGGAACGTGCGCATCACCTACTCCTCCGAACCAGAGCTGCTCGGTACGGCCGGAGCCGTGCGCAAAATGGCCGATTTCTTCGACGAACCATTCCTGGTCTACTACAGCGACAACCTGACCAACTTCGACCTGACCGATCTGTGGGAAATCCATCGTCGGGAGGGGGAACTGGTCAGCGTTGGGCTGCTGTGGATGGACGATCCGACCACGCGCGGCATCATCGGCCTCGATAGTCACAATCGGGTCGACCGGTTTGTGGAAAAACCCTCCATCGAAGAGGTTTTTCCCGACTATCTCATCAACGCCGGAACCTATATCGCCGAACCGGAGCTGCTCTCCCGGATTCGACCTGGCCAGGTCTGCGACTTTAGCCAGGACATTTTCCCGCAGATGCTCGCCGACGGCCTGCCCATCCTGGGGCACCGCATGCGCGGCCAGCTGCTGTCCACCGACAGTCCGGAGCGCTACGCCTTCGCTCAGCAGTCCGTCGCCTCCGGCGCATTCACCCTGCCCTGAAGGAGTAACCTTGATCACCACCAGAGCGCCTCTGCGCATTCCCCTGGGAGGCGGCGGCACCGACCTGTCCTCCTACTACTCCGAATATGGCGGTTTCATCCTCAGCGCCAGCATCGACAAATACGTCTATATCCAGCTGAATTCCCTAAAGGTCGAGGATTTCATCCGGGTCAAATACTCGCGCACCGAGCGCGTCGACCATCCTCGCGAAATCCAGCATCCCCTTCTGCGCGAGGCGCTGCGGCATGCCCACATCCACGGCGGCCTCGAAATAAGCGCCATGGCCGACATCCCCGGTCGCACCGGTATGGGCTCTTCCGGCACTTTCACCGTCGCTTTGCTCGCCGCCCTGCACGCGTACAAGAGGGAGCAGGTTCCCACCCAGGAACTGGCCGAAGAAGCCCACTACGTCGAGACCGGACGGGCCGCCCAACCTGCCGGTAAGCACGATCACTATCTGGCCGCTTTCGGGGGCCTCACCTGCCTGACAATCGACACGACCGGTAAGGTCCAGGTCTGCCCGTTGAAAATCTCCCTGCACACCATGGAAGAGCTGCGCAACAGCATGCTGATGTTCTTCACCGGCATCGAGCGCGAGAGCTTCGACATCCTCAACCAGCAGGTGCAAGACACCGATCGGGGGGACCAGCAGGTCATCGACAGCCTGCATCAGGTCAAGCGCATCGGTTACTTAGTCAAGGACGCCCTCGAGGAAGGGGATCTCGACCGCTTCGGCCACCTCCTCGACGAGCATTGGCAAATGAAGAAGAAGCGGTCCGATAAGATGTCCAATCCCGACATCGACCGCTGGTACCAGGCGGCCATCGAGGCCGGAGCTTTGGGGGGGAAAATCATGGGGGCCGGCGGCGGCGGCTTCCTCCTGTTCTTCTGCCCCGCAGAAAGCCGCTGGGAGTTGCGCGAACGGATGGCCAGTGAAGGACTGCGCGAAATGAACTTCCAGTTCGACATGGAGGGCGTCAAAGTCCTCATGAACATGTGATTGAGCTTTGACCATGACGGTTCCCCATCTCTCCTAAGGAGCAGACCGTGTCCGCGCACCCCGATCTGAGCCGTTTCGACCCACTTCCAAATATCCTCTTCTACGACGATTTCGATCGGGGGTTACAGGGCTGGACCGGCCTCATTGGCAACTACGAGGATTCACTCGACTCCATCCTCCCTCCCTATCGCGATCTCCGCCCCCCCATGCTGCCCAACAGCAGCGCCTGGGATACCGGCAGTTCCGGTTCCCTCTCCGGCACCTACGCCATGAAACTGGCCACCCGGCCACAGCCCGGTTCCCTGGCCGTCGGGATCAAACGGCTTACCTATCGCCACCAGGGCCCGATCCAGTTGGAGGCCTACTTCACCTTCAAGCCCGAGGCCAGCGAACTGCGCCTCTCCGAAACCGACGTCCATTCGATCGGCGTGCTCTTCGACCTCCAGGACGACCAGCGGCGGGTAATGCCCCATCTTCACTACCTCAACGCCGTCGACGGCGTGCAGCAGGGCCGCTGGCAGTTCAAAAGTCGCCAACCTCAATTTCGAGATATCGGCGGCACCGGCAAGACCGTCTCCCATTTCCATCTGGGAGAAGAGGGGTGGGAGGACCTACCCGGCGGCGGCCAGTTGCTCTGCTACAATGAGATCGCCACCAAACAAAACTGGCACTACCTGAAGGTCGGCCTCGATCTGAAATCGATGACCTTCACCACCTTCCAGTGCAACGATCACCTCTTCGACGTCTCCGCCGTCGAGCCGATGACCATGCCGGCCATGGCCAACCTCTGGTGCATGCTCAACGTCGCCTTCTGGGTCCGGGCCGGTTCCCAAAAACGCAGCTTTCTCTGTCTCGATTCCGCCCTCCTCTCCGCCGTCATCCCCTGATTTCACCGGAGCCGACATACCATGCGCCAGAGCCATACCGCCGTCGTCGAACGCAATGTCGAATGGACCGGCCATTTTTTCACCGAACCGTACGAAACTTCCTGGGCTACCGAGGCGATCTTCTTCGTCCGCCAGCTCGATGCAGATCGATTCTCCACTCCGATTCCGCTGTGCGTCCAGATCTCCCCCGACGGCATCCACTGGTGCGATGAAGGGACCGAATTCCCTCTCACCCCAAACGCCGAACTCTCCTGGGCTCGGGTTGGGCACTTCGGGGGTTGGCTGCGTTTGCGGGGGGAACTTCCCACCGATCAGACTATCCGGGTAATCGTCTACCTTCAGCTGAAGGAATAGATGCTGCCAGACAGCATTGCTATTGCACTGTATATATCTTATTTTTATAAAACTTGAGTTAATTTCTATCAGTTGATATTTCCGCGATTTGCCGAACTCGATCCCTCCACCCTTACCAGCAGCCCTCTATGCCGATTGAAGTCATCGAACTCTCCGCCAAGCACAAGCAGCTTCTCGACCGCCTGAGCCAGTTGATTCCCGATCTCGACCCGGAATCCCCTCAGAGCCTGCAGCGCATCTTTGGCCTGGGTTTGATCGCCCTGACCATGCAGATCACCAACAAAGCGCGCAAGGACGAGCAGACCGAACTGGTCGCCGAACTGGGCGCCCTGGCCAAAGAGATGGTCGAAGCCGAGCAATGGGAGTGGTAGTAAACTGAATCGGGATTCCCTCGACTCCCGAAAGAAAACGGGAAAGGCCTCCGAGCGTTACACGCCTGGAGGCCTTTCCCGTTCTTCCAGCAATCTGGGGTCATTGGTTCCCCAAACGCCGAGAGATTCCTGAATCAGTCCTATCTTCGCCAGTCCGCCATCAACCCACTTCTCTCTCCGGCCGGTAAATCTTCCCCGCTCGCAGCGTCACCTCCGGAACCAACCGCCGCTCCCCCGTGCGCGTTTCACCTCTGGCGTCGGCGAATTCAAAAGCCCCCGCCTCCAGAGAAAAGATCGCCACATCCGCCCAGGATCCGGGCTGCAGTGTCCCAATCTCTCCCAGCATGCCCATCGCTCGGGCGGGTGCCACGGTCACCTTCTCTACTACTTCCTCCAACGACAACCCGAGCAGCAGGAATTTCGATACAGTAGTCGCCAGATCGAATACCGGACCGTGCAGATTATAGCGATGCAGATCGCTCGAGATGGTGCCGGCCATCACCTCCTGCTTTAGCGCCGCTTCGGCCACGGCAAAGGAGAAACTCCCCGCCCCGTGCCCCACATCGAACAGCACCCCCTGCTTCAGCGCCCTGCGCGCGGTCGGACGGACGCGGCCCTCCCCGTCCAGCAACCCGGTGTTGCTATCGTGGAAACAGTGCGTCAGGATATCCCCCGGCCGCATCTCTCCCAGCATCTCTTCCAAACTCAGCGGACTCTCGTTGGGATGCACCATCAGCGGCAGGCCGGTCGCCTCGCACACCGCCAGCGCCCGTTTCAACCCTTCCCTGCCGCTGTCTCCCACCAACCCGCGGCTCATGCGGATCTTTACGCCGACGATATCCTCGCAGTGCTCCTCGCACATCTTAACCGCCTTCTTCACATCGGCGTAGCGCAGATCGGTCAACTCCCCGATATCCGCACTGAGCTGCCCCTGGGAAGAGATGTGGAGAAAGGCGCGAATCCGCGTGGCGCTGACGTCGATGACGTATTTCTTGAAACCCGGAAAGGTATCCGCTCCCGCAGACCCCGCATCGAACACCGTCGTCGCTCCGCGCCGCACGCAGTGCGGATCCGGTTCGATCCCCAAATGCGCTACCCCCAACCAGACGTGCACGTGCAGGTCGATTAGCCCGGGCATCACAAGTTTCCCTCGAGCGTCGACTACCTCCCCCCCTGGGCTCGGGTCTATCTCCTCTGCCACCGCCACTACCCGCTCCCCACGGATGCCGATATCGCGAATCCCGTCGATCCCCTGATGGGGATCTATCAGTCTCCCCCCTTTGACCACCAGATTGAAATTTTCAGCCATCCGTCAATCCAGCTCCCAGACGCCTTCTCTGTTGCGGGTAACCTGCCGCTTGCGCCCCCCGCGCAAAACCGGAACGGTCTCTCCGCTTTCCGGATCGCGCCTGGCCAGGATGAATTTACCGGGCTCCTCTTGGTCCGGCATGATCTTGTAGGGCCGCAGACGCACGCCTGCGGGCGTGCGCATCGCCACCCGCCCGAGTTGCACCCCCTGCTCCACCTCTTTTTCGGACAGCCCATCGTCGCTCCCTTCAGTGCTCACCACCGTCTTTTCCCCTCCTCCCGCCGCCTTGCGCTCGGCCAGCACCTTCTGCTCCACCGCCTCGATCATTTCCGCCCCCCGCTGCTGCAGTTCCTGGGTCTCTTCCGGGTTCAGATCCGGAAACAGACTGTGCAATCGGGAGCGCAAAAACTCCTGCGCTTTTTCCCGCGCCTCTTCGACATTCTCGGTGGAGCGGAAAAACTCCTCGACGATCAGGTTGATCTTGAGGATGCGGATCTCCTTGCGGAAGGGAGTCGATTTGATCAGACGGTTGATCAGGGCATTCAGGCTCAGCATGGCCGCCGCCAACAGCGCCCGGACCTTCTTGTCCGGATCGTTCAGCATGGCGGTGATTTCCTCTCCCTGTTTCTGCCGGAGATCCTCCACAAAACTCTCTTCGATCACCAGGTTCTCGACCCGATCCTGCCCCCGCCTGACCACGTGACTGTACGGCGGCAGGCGGGCGGCAATCATGCGCACCTCCGCATCCTGGCGGTCCATCATGCCGATCAGCTGGTTTAGCGCCTCCAGGTTTTCTATCAATGCCTCGGTGGTCTCCTTCCAGTCCACCTCCTCCCGCGTCTCCACGTTGACCACCTCTTTATGACCGATCAAGAAGCGCAGGCCATCGTCGTATTTGGGGTCGATCCGCTGCAACGCCTCGAACATCTGCCGATAGACCACCACGTAGTCCACCTCGTCCCTGACCTTGCGCTCCAGCCGGTCCCGCGCCGTTCCGCTCAGGATACTATTGCGAATCTTGCTGCCATTTTCGGCCGTCATCTTCCCTTTCTTGACCCCATCCTCGACCTTCTTCAGGTTGCGCAGCCGCTCGGCATCCTCCGCCTCGATCTTTCCCTCTTTGACGTAGGTATCCAAATTCTGTATCAGATGTTCCATCTGCCCCTGACGCAGACGTGCCTGGACCTTCTTCTGCTCCTGAGTGCGACTAGCCACCTCCTGCTCATCCGGCTCGGACGCGGGCCCGGCCAACAGCCGATTGAGAGCGGCCGGTCCGGCAGTCTGGCTCTCCTGACTCTTCAGCGTTGCCATCACCTGCGCCAGGCGAGCGGCCGAGCGCTTTTGCTCCGGATCCTGCTTGCCGGCGACCCGGTTGGTGATGGCCCGCATGCTGTTCCTGATATTGAGCTGGTTGGCGGTCAAACCGAGTTGGGCGATCAGATTGCGCACCTTATCCTGACGCACGAAGTCGCGAATCAGCCCCTGCCCCTGCTCTTGCAATTCAGTAATGCCCCATTTCTTCTTCTGCACGATCCCCGCAACCGATTGGGTGATCCAATTTTCAATCCCCGGAATTACGAAGGTCTCGGGATTTTCCTTGTTCACCTCGGCGATAATCTTCCCCAACTGCTTCTTGATCTCCTGCGAGGGGAAATTCCCGGACAGGGCCTGATACCCTTCCACCATAGCTTTCAGAAAATGGGCCTCGGCAATCATCACCTGTCCGGTATTCATCCGGTCGGCAATCAATATCAGCAGCTGATTCCGCAGTTCTTCGGAAATCAGGGAGGGTTCGAGCGAAGGATCTTGGGAGGGCTGAGGCTCTTCCATTTCGGCATTCCCAGGAAATTGTTTTTCTGTTTTTTTAAGCGGGAGAGGAGCTAACTCCTATATATGATATCTCAGCAATCGACAATTTGCAATTTTTGTTCGTTCTCCTTTTCACCATTCAACCGGAACTCCTCCAGCCCCCAGGCGAATCAGGTTGAAAACGCACCCGATCCCCTCCACCGTCATTCCCGCCCGTATTTCATCCTCTGCCTATTGCCGCTCGCGATAGTTTTGCCCAAAATCGCGATAATCACCCTCAAATGGTCGTTTGGCTGTGCCGAACGACCAAAAATTGGGTTCAAATTGGGTTCAATAAGTTTTTCTACTTGTTTTTACCCTAGAATATGTTCTATCTTTTTCTTGCCTTTAAAGGCATTCCATCCAACTCATCCCCAGAAGAGGAAATGCAGGAATATGGCCGATCGCGAGATGGGAACAGTTAAGTGGTTCAACGATTCAAAAGGTTTTGGCTTCATCGAGCGCGATGGCGGCGATGATGTTTTTGTCCACCACAGCGCCATTCAGGCGGAAGGCTTCAAGTCTTTGCGGGAAGGACAACAGGTCGAGTTCGAAGTGGTCCAGGGGCAGAAAGGTCCTGCAGCGGAGAACGTAACGCCGATGTAGCCCCAAAAAAAGAGAGAAGGAAAAGGCGCCGTGCTCGATCCAGAGCACGGCGCCTTTCTGCTTGAGTGAAACCCGAAATCTCAGCTCTTCCTTTGAACGAAGGTAGGACTATCCTTCTGCGTTTGGCTGTGCCGAACGGAACCTCCGATTTCGGGGGATTTCCAACCCCCCAAAAAGCGATTATCGCGATTCGCAACTATTTTTATCGCAACTCTCCATAGCTGTGCCGAACGGAACCCCCGATTTCGAGGGATTCCCAGCCCCAAAAAAAGCGATTATCGCGATTCGCAACTATTTTTATCGCAACTCTCCATACAACTCTCCATATTTTTTCGCAACTATCCATACCCAAGGTCAATCTGCCCGGAATTTTCCGCAGACAATTTTCCCTTTTTTTCATTTTGGCAATTTTCTTATCCCCATTCTCATTTTGGCAAAAAAAGTCTTATCAGGATAACTATTTGTTTATTTACGGTTTACAACTTGAACATCGTTCTGATCTCCATTTACTTTTCTCATATCGAGAAAAACCTCTCTTTCGCCGTCCCGGAAAATCATCCCATCTATTTTCGTAATATATTGTTTCTACTACATTTACCATTTTTTCATCTCTGCCTGGTACGAACATTGCGTAGAGAATGCTTCGTCTGATGTTTCGCTCATCATGTTACCTTTTTACCTCAATACACGGGAGATCACCCCATGGCAAAGATCAAGATCAAACCCCTGGCTGACCGCGTTCTGGTCAAGCGCATCGATGAAGAAGAAGAGCAGAAGGTCGGCGGCATCATCATTCCCGACACCGCCAAAGAGAAGCCCCAAGAGGCCGAGATTGTCGCAGTAGGCCCCGGCAAAACCGAAGATGGCAAGAACGTCCCGCTCGAGGTTTCGGTCGGCGACAAGGTCCTCATCGGCAAGTACTCGGGCACCGAGGTCAAGATCGAAGGCGAAGATTACCTGATCATGCGCGAAGACGACATTCTGGCCATCGTAGGCTAAGGGGAGAGATTCACAAATGGCTAAGCAGATTGCATTCAGAGAAGAAGCCCGCGAAAAGATCCTGTCCGGCGTGCAGCAGCTCAGCAAAGCCGTCAAGGTCACGCTCGGGCCGCGGGGGCGCAACGTAGTCCTGGCCAAGAGCTGGGGCTCCCCCACCGTCACCAAGGACGGCGTCACCGTCGCCAAGGAAATCGAGCTGCCCGATAAATACGAGAACATGGGCGCCCAGATGGTCAAAGAAGTCGCCTCCAAGACCTCCGACATCGCCGGTGACGGCACCACCACAGCCACCGTCCTGGCCGAAGCCATCTACACCCAGGGCCTCAAGGCGGTCACCGCCGGCTTCAGCCCGATGGAGATCAAGCGCGGCATCGACAAGGCGGTCGACGCCATCGTCGGCGGTCTGCAGAAGCAGAGCAAGAACGTCAAGGATCACAGCGAGGTCGCTCAGGTCGGCACCATTTCGGCCAACGGCGACGGGACGATCGGCGAACTGATCGCCGACGCTATGGACAAGGTCGGCAAAGACGGCACCATCACCGTCGAGGAAGCCAAGAGCACCGACACCACCCTGGACGTGGTCGAGGGGATGCAGTTCGATCGCGGCTACCTGTCCCCCTACTTCGTCACCGACCAGGAAAGCATGGAGGCGGCCCTCGAAGACGCCTACATCCTGATCCACGAAAAGAAGATCTCCACCCTCAAGGACCTGCTGCCCCTGCTCGAGAAGGTCTCCAAGGCCAGCAAGCCGATGCTGATCATCGCCGAGGACGTCGAGGGCGAAGCCCTGGCCACCCTGGTGGTCAACAAGATCCGCGGCACCCTCAACATCGCCGCAGTAAAGGCCCCCGGATACGGCGATCGTCGCAACGCCATGCTCCAGGACATCGCCGTCCTCACCGGCGGCACGGTTATCACCGAGGATCTGGGCATCACCCTGGATAGCGTGCAGCTGTCCGACCTGGGTCAGGCCAAGCGGATCGTCATCGACAAGGAAAACACCGTCGTCGTCGAGGGCAACGGCAAACCGGCCGAGATCAAGGGTCGGGTCGATCAGATCCGTCGTCAGATCGACGACACCACCTCGGACTACGATCGCGAGAAGCTGCAGGAGCGGCTGGCCAAGCTGGCTGGCGGCGTCGCCGTTATCCGCGTCGGTGCGGCCACCGAGACCGAGATGAAGGAAAAGAAGGCGCGCGTCGAAGATGCGCTGCACGCCACCCGCGCCGCAGTCGAGGAAGGGATCGTTCCGGGCGGCGGTGTCGCCCTGATCCGCGGTCTGGCTAAGCTCGACGGCTTGGAGGGTGAGACCGACGGCGAAACCACCGGTATCAAGATCGTCCGCCGCGCTCTCGAAGAGCCGCTGCGCCAGATCTCCAGCAACGCCGGTCTCGAAGGCGCCGTAGTCGTCGAAAACGTCTCCAGCAAGAAGGGCACCTATGGCTACAACGCCCAGACTGAGGAGTACGGCGACCTGGTCAAGATGGGCGTCATCGACCCGACCAAGGTCGTGCGCACCGCTCTGAGCAACGCCGCCAGCATCTCCGGCCTGCTCCTGACCACCGACGCTATGATCACCGATGAAGAGGATGAAGAGGAGGCCGACGCCGGTCACGGCCACCATCACTAAACCCTCTCTTTGGAAAAGCTGTTGAAAGAAGGTGGCGGGGATGTCTCCCCGCCACTTTCTTTTTTATCGTATCGACAGCACTGTTCGAACCTGCTGTCTCCCGTCGGGTCCATCGAAACCTCCCGTACAGGATGTACCTACATGCAGAAAGGCCCCGCTGGTTTTCCAGCAGGGCCTTTCTGCCAATCACCTCTGAGTGATGCCGCCCACGGTATCACTCAGAGTCGACAATCTCCGTCAACTGCACTCCGTAAGTTTCTCCCACCATAACCAGCACACCCCGCCCGAACAGCTTGCCGTTGACCCGCACGTCGATCGGCTCCTTGGCCTGGTGATCCAGCCGCAGAAGGGCCTCCTTGTCCAGCTGCATCGCCTCCTCGACGGTGATTTCCGTCCTCCCCCATTCGAGGGTGATCTTAACCTCCACATCCTGCAGACCGGCCAGCGCACCGAGATCGGCGGGAACGACCTCGTTCCCTTTTTTCGGGGGAGCCTTGTCCTCTTTTTTGAGCACCGGAAACTGGACCCGGTTCACCTTTTCCCCGCTCTGTTTGGCAGCCATATCTCTTTTTCCATGGACAGTCTTGTCGATGCGTTTCCCAAAACTTACCTTCTGCCCCGGTACTTGTCAATCAACTCCGGACCCATTGGAACAGCCCTTTCTCCCATATGTAACCGCCCCTCAATTCAAGGAGTAAGACAGCATGTCGACCTCTTCTCTGTACCAGCGCCTGGGCGTGCGCCCCTTCATCAACGCCCGCGGCACCATCACCACCCTGGGCGGCTCTGTCATGCCTCTCCAGGTCGTCGAGGCCATGCAGGACGCCTCCCGGCATTTCGTCCACCTCAACGAATTCCAGGAAAAGGCCGGGGAACGCATCGCCGAGTTGACCGGCGCAGAAGCCGCCTTCATTTGCGCCGGTGCCGCCTCGGGCATGCTGCTGTCGGGCGCCGCCTGCCTCACCGGCACCGACACCGAGGCCATCCAGCGTCTACCCGACATCGGCGATCGCCCCAACCAGTTCGTCATCAGCCTGGTCGACGGCCACTACTACGTCCACCAGGGTTTCGAAGTCAGTGGCGGCAAGCTGATCAAGGTGGGGACCCGCCAGTCGATCACGCCGCAGGACTACGCCGATGGCATCAATGAACAAACCGCCGCCGTCGTTTTCTTTTTGGGCAGTCAGCCCCCGGAACAGCTCCCCGAGGTGGTCGAAGTCGCCCACCAGCGCAACGTGCCGGTCATCGTCGATGCCGCCGCTCAGCTCCCCCCGCGCTCCAACATGACCGACTTGCCGGCCATGGGGGTCGATCTCACCGTCTTCAGCGGCGGCAAGGGACTTTTCGGACCGCAGTCGTCCGGTCTGGTCCTGGGGAAAAAAGAGCTCGTCAAGGCCTGCGCCCTCAACAGCAACCCCTTTTCCGGCATCGGCCGAGGCATGAAGGTCGGCAAGGAGGAAATCGCCGGCCTGCTGACCGCCGTCGAGCTGTTCTTCGAGATGGACGAGGAAGCCCTCATCCAGGAGTGGGAACGGCGCTGTCAGGTAGTGGCCGACGCCGTGCGCGACGTGGAAGGAATCGAGGCAACCTTCACCCGTCCTTTCGAAAACAAATTCCCTCCGGCCAGCCCCCTGGTCCACCTGCGCTTTGGCGACAACGCACCGGTGACCGCACCCGAGGTGGGCAAGGGACTGGAAGAGGGCACCCCGTCGATCCTCGCCAGCGCTTCTGAAAGCTCGCTGACCGTCGGACCGCAGACCTTACAGGACGGGGAAGCCGAGATCATCGCCGCCCGCATCGGAGAGATTCTAAAAGGGGCGTAGAGTGCGTTGATAGATTCCCGACCATAAAAAGACGAAAAAAGGGCTCCATTCAAAAAGAATGGAGCCCTTTCCGCTATTCTTGTCGCCCTATCTCCCTGTGGAAAAACCCGTATGCCGTCCACGGGGATTTCCGAGAAGACTCTCCTGCCAGAAGCTGCTGTCAGACCTTCACCTTGCGGCCCGTCTTTACCGACTGAATCTCCTTCATACACAGAGATAGAGAGTTCCGGGCGCTCACTCCCCCGATGATTTTGGAGGGTTTGCCGCTGCGGATGGAGTCCACCGCCTCCTGCAATTCTCCGATAAAACCATCCTTACCCGGCAATCGGGGTTTGCGCGTTTTGCCGTCCTTGGTCAGCAACTGGGGCGGCTGCCCCCAGGAGGAGTTGAACTTCAGCGTCGCTTCTTCAAAATACACGTCGTATCCGTGCTCGAACGGACATCCCTGCTGCGCCAGCCATCCGGCTTCGGCCGAGACGAGCATCGGTTTGCCGCCGTAGTGGTAGTGGGTATCGATGTGCTCGACGCTCCCCCCTGGCCCCACGTATCCGGAGGAAGCCACCGATTTCGGCATGCCGAAGAGAAACTGTATGAAATCGGTGTCGTGGATGTGCAGGTCGATTTCCAACCCTCCGGCTCGGCCCCGATCTTTGGGGTCGTACCACGGCGGGGTGGAGATGGCTCGCTTAAAACGGGCGACTAAAACTCGGCCGTATTCCTTCCCGTTGATCAACTCCTTGATGAGGCGGAATTCCGGAAAGTAGCGCAGCACGTGGGCGACCATGAGCTGGCGTTTGTGTTTCTTCGTCGCGGCGATGATCCGGTCCGCCTCTTTCAAGTCCAGCGTGATCGACTTTTCCAAAATGACGTGCTTGCCCGCCTCCAGCGCCTTGATACTGGCCTCGGCGTGCATGGGAGTCGGCAGGCAGATATCTACCAGATCCACCTTGGAGTCGGTCAGCAATTCATCGAGCGTCTCGTAGCAGTTGACCTTTGCAAGATCCTGAACGCCCCCTCCGCCCCCAAAATTCCCCTGAATGCTGCGCCAATCTCCTTGCCGTTTCTTCGCGTCGCGGGTGGCAATGGCGATCACCTTCCCCCCCCGGACCTTTTCGATCGCCTTAAAATGGGTTACGCCCATGAAACCGATACCGACGATGCCAATATTGACCATGACAACCTCCTGGTTCGGGATGCGCGGACTGCCGCGGTTTTTTTGAAGGCTCGAGCTATTCTAGTCCCCTAAAATAGCCCTGTCAAGAACCTACTCCCGGATCAGGGCGAACTTGCCCACCCTTTCCTCCCCCTCTCCCACAACCCTGTAGAGGTAGATCCCCGAATCTATCGGCTTCCCTGCCTGGTTCCGCCCGTCCCACTTCACCCCTCCATCTCCGTTGGCCTCTTCCAGCGTGCGCAGCAGTTGCCCCCCCATGTCGTAGATATAAACCACCGCTTCCGCAGTCAAATATCCCCAGGTCAGCTGTCCCCGAACCGGAAAGAAAGGATTGGGAAAAACGCGAACCCGTTTCAGGCTGGCAGCGGCGATGCCCAGCGTCAGGGAACCGCTTATACGGTTCCCCGCTTCGTCTTCCAGGCCATCGAATCGCAGTTCGTATCGACGCCCCAGAGGTAGCAGCGGGGTCTCCTGCGCTAGTTCGAGCAGGAGACCATCACCATCTCCCTCCACAGCCTCGATAACGATCCCTCCTGGCGCGAACGTGAACACGGCCCCCGGATCGGCAGGCCTTTTTACCGGGCGGCTGAAGCGCAGAGCCACTCGAGTGGCCGAAACCACTTCTCCCTCCAGGATGCGCGCGGGAACTGCCGGGGGCTGCAGGGAAAAGGCAAACCGTCTATCTGTCTCGGCCAACATCCCCCTCTGGCGGCTTCGCAACGGCCCGATCTCCAGAAGAAAATCTCCCGAATCGGGCAGTGCCTCTGCAAAACTCACCACCACCCGCTGCCCCGCTCTATCGACGAGCACCGAAGACGGCATACCTCCTGGGTCCAGCTCAAAACGATACGGTTCCAAATACGAAACCTCCATGGGAACGCTGAAACGCACCGCGAGTTGACCTGCGGCGATCCGCTCCACCCCCACCACGCGTGGCGGAGGGGCGGGCTGTACTGCCAGAGCACTGGTCCGGGGTCCCACAGCACCGCGAACCGAATCAAAGGCGGCGACTGCGTATTCATAGATCCGCTCCCCATCCAGCCCCTCATCCTCAAAGCCGATCCCAGGCTGATCGGCAACCAGCACCTCTCCATCCCGATAGACCCGGTATCCTGTCGCTCCGGGAACTGGGTCCCATGCCAAAGCGGCCCGGCTCCCATCCAGGGCAAAGAGGTCGAATCCAGCGGGTACCCCCAGGTCCGACGGATCCGAAATCCGGGAAAAAACCGTTACTTTCCCATGCGCGTTGAAGGCGATCTCTCGATGCCCATCCCCATCCCAATCCCCCACCGCCGGGCGGTAGGTTCGGGCGATCGGAGCGTACCAGACCGGTTCGTAATCATCGACCCCCACTCCTTTAAATACGTAGAGACCAGGCACCAGAGCCAGGGCGAATTCCGCATCCCCATCCCCGTCCAGATCGGCGACTGAAATCCCGTTCCCGCTACTCCCTCCACCCAGCACTTCCACCTGCCATTCCAATGCAAAAGCGTTATCCCCAGTCGCCTGGTATACCCCCACCACCCAACTCGTTTCCCGCAGTTGGTACGGATCCTGTATCAGCCGCGCAACGACGAACTCTTCCCTCCCATCTGCATCCAGATCGACTCCTCCCCCAACCACGCGCGCATCGACATATGGCTCTTTCACCTCCTCTTTCCAGATCTGCCGGTAGACATCGTCGGTGAAATTCTCAAAAACGACCAAATCCCCATCTTCATCTCCGCAGACCAATTCCCCCTTGCCGTCCCCATCGAAATCCCCCACCACCTGTCGCGCCCCAAGCTGGTTGGTACCACTCGTGGTATTGCTCAACACCGCCACTTCTTCATACTGATCGTCACCGCGATTCTCGAGAACCGCAAAGAACGGATCTTTGCCCGAACGCAGAAACATCTCCTGGCGCCCATCTCCATCTAGATCGGCCACCTCCCCTCCCCATACGTCATCCCGCTCCCAGACTACCCGGTCGGGAAACCCCTTTTCCCCCTGAGATTCGAGCAAGCGCACCCTCCGGGCGTCTACCGCCATCACTTCTCGATTGCCATCCCCGTCCAGATCGTGAACATTCCAGGGAATAAAAAGTAGCTGGGAGGAATGAACCCCCCTGGCCTCTCCCCCTTCCCAGCGATAAAACTCCCCGGTGTTGTACTGCCCTCCTCCGTAAACCATCTGTCCCATTTCCGCCATGCCATCTCCGTCGATATCCTCGATGGAGGGCAGCAGATATCCATCCGGCAGACTGGCTCGATGCTCCATTGCCCACCCGGGCGTTCCTGGCTCGACTTCGATTCTGCCCACAGATACGGCCATCCCGACTATCCCTCCCGCTCGCGGTTCTAGCTCCACAGCATAAACCCCCGTTGCCAGGTCGCCGGGCAGTTTTACTCTCTGCCGTGTGCGCAGGTCCACAGCGGACAATTCAACCACCCGTTCCCCCTCCTGTCGCAAACGCACCCTCCCTCCTGCGGCAATGTCGGTCTGCCACTCCACCAGATGGGCCCAATTCTCCCCGTCCAGAGCCCGGAACAGGCGCGCCCCAACGATCTGGGGGCCCGTGCGCAACAGACGTACTTGAACCCTATCCTCCAGGGCCTTTCCTTCACGGACTCCCCGGGTTCGGAGCAGATACTCGGATGCCAGCAAACCGTCGGTTTCCCAATCGACCCGGATTTCCCCCCCCGAATTCCCCTCAGCACTGCTCAGGGGATGCCACGTATCAGGTTGACTGCCCATCCCCCAATCCACGCTCCAGGCATCCACACCGCTCATTTCAAAGCGCACCTCGACACTGCCCGGTGCCAGTTCATCCCCGGTTCCCGGTTCCAGAATCTGCACGATCGGAGGACGATCGATCCCCACAGCAGCGACCTGGGCGATCCCCGCCCCAAACTGCACGTCCCAACCAGAAAGACCGCTCTCTCGGGCCCCCATGACGAGGGCTCCCCGGACCTGAGATGGATCGAAGTGAGGTCGACGGGCCAGCACCAGGGCGGCCAAACCCGAAACGTGAGCCGCAGCCATGGAGGTGCCCGAACGCTCGCCGTATTTTCCTCCCGGGGCCAGACTGAGGATTCCGCTTCCCGGAGCCGCCAGGTCGATACTCGGGCCCCGGTTGGAAAAAGCCAATCCTCGCCCTTCGGGCCCCGAAGCAGCAACGGCGATCGTCTCATCCAGACTACCGGGGAAAAACACCAGATCACTTCCCTCGTTGCCCGTCGCCGCGACCAGCACGCATCCCCTCCCGTGGGCGTACGCCACGACATCCCGTATCAGCGGGGAGAAGAGTGGATCCCCCCAACTCATATTTATAATCTGTGCCCCATTGTCGACGGCGTATACAATGGCTGCAGCCAGATCGTCGTCCTCCAGGTATCCACCGCCCGCCACGTTGAAACCGGCCCTCAGCGCCATAATCCGGGCCATGGGGGCAATCCCGGCAATCCCCTCCCCGTTACCCGCTGCGGCGGCGATGATCCCAGCCACGTGGGTTCCGTGGCCCGACTCGTCTTCCGGATCGGCATCTCTTTCCAGGAAATCCCCCTCTCCTGGCAACCCGGGAGCGTCGGTAAAATCCCACCCTCGGACATCGTCGATATACCCGTTGTCGTCGTCATCCACACCGGCTATCCCCTCCACCTCGGCAAGATTCTGCCAGGTCTGCCCAGCCATCTCCGGATGCTGGAAGTCCAAACCCGAATCCACCACCGCCACCAGGACCTCCCTTTCCTCCTCCAGGACCGTCAGATCCCAACCCATCTCCGGCAAATTCCACTGTCTCGCCAAAAGGGAATCCTCCTCGACCCCGGCAAACCTGCGCAAATAATTCGGTTGAGCCCAATCCACTTCGTCCAGACGGGCGAACTCCTCCGCCAGCGCCTCCAGTTCTCCCCCCCGCTCAACCTTTAATTTGACCCAACCATCCAGCCCCCCTTGCACCCCGCTCTTAGCTCTTCCTCTTCTGGTGGGGAACAGTCTCTCCACCGCCATCACTCCAGATCGAGCGCGCAACTTACTCACTCCCCCTCCAGCCAACATTTTCCCCGCCCGGGCATTCATGCGCACCAGCAGTTCCCCTGGCGCCGATCGGATTTCCCCCTCACACCATCCCTCACCGGTAGCTGCCAGCAGGAAAGCGACACCCAGATGAATTATCAGCGTCTTGTATTTTTTTTTGATCAAACCCTTAGCCAATCTATTCTTTTTTATAAGGCAAACTCTTGATGCAATCGTTAAAAGTCCTCTAAAACGATCTCGCCTACCGCATCTGGTATACGGATGTTCGTCTTAAGGCTGTATTTTGTAGGTTGGTGAGATCGCGTTCACTTTTTACGAGATCGTCAAACTCTTATTAACCTAGAGGTGAGTTCGGACCCCGCGCAAGTTGGCCCCCATTCTTCTCCACCCCTGGGATTTACCGACCTGATGACGCTTCACTGCGATGGAGAGTTTCTCTCAACTGTTCCCTCTCCCCCTCCCGAAAAGTTCAGCCGGGAGCCGTCCAACCCCTTCTCGGTATCTTTGTCCTTGACATTCCTCCCATCCCCCCCTTACATTGAGTCAAAATAGGGGTTTAGCTCAAATCTGGGTTATTAATTTCGGGAGTATCGGAAAATGGGTGTAGGCGAACCTTCTGCCGCCGCCACACAGGCGCAAGACAGTGACATTCTCTACGTGGGCATCGACCTCGGGACATCTCAAAGTTCCGTCGTCACCAACACCGGCATCCGCCAGACGGTCAGCAGTGTCGTTGGCTGGCCCAAGGATCTTATCTCTTATAAATTCCTTAAAAAACAAGTTGTTATCGGCGAGGAATGTCTCGAAAATCGCATGGCCGTCGATATGATCTGGCCGTTGGAAGGCGGGGTCTTTCGCTATCGGCCCCCCGATGAAGAAGGGGATGACAGTCCTAGCAACCGCGAGGCAGAGGCGATCGATCATCTCATCAGCTTCATCCTGGAACTATCCGAACGTCAATCCGGCAAGGAAGTGCGCGCTGTCGTCGGTTGCCCCGCCCGGGCCACGGCCGAAGACCGCCAGGCCCTGATAAATGCCTTCAAAGGAAAGATCGATTTCGCCCTGATCGCCACCGAACCGTTCCTGGTCGCCTACGGCCTGGACCTGTTCAACAATGCGCTCATCATAGACATTGGGGCCGGCACCCTGGACCTGTGCCGCATGCACGGCACCATCCCCAGCGAAGAGGATCAACGAACCCTGTTGAAAGCGGGCAACTTCATCGATGCCCGTTTCCATATGCTGCTCCAGGAAAAGGTAAAAGACTCGCCCATCACTCTCGATATGGCGCGTTCAATCAAGGAACAGTACGCTTTTGTCTCCTCACAAAAAGAGGTGATCTACGTCGACTTCCAGGTCGACGGTAAACCCAAGACTTACGACGTCACCGAAGATCTTCGCGAAGCGTGCGAAAGCGTCCTTGCCGATTTGATCACCGAAGCTCGCGAACTCATCATTACCTTCGACCCCGAATATCAGCAGGCGTTGCGCCAGAATATCCTCCTGGCCGGCGGGGGCAGTCAGATCCGCGGACTGGCCGAAGAGGTGCGCTCCAACCTGACGGAGTTCGGCCCCTGTCGGGTCAGCTCCGTTGAGGATCCGATCTACGCCGGAGCCACGGGCGCTCTGAAACTGGCCATGGACATGCCGGATGCCGAATGGCGTCAGGCGGGCAAAATCTCCTGACCGTGGGCCTGGCAAATCTGAGCCCTTGTCTCCTGTTTTTAGAGTCCGTCCCGACCAAAGGACTTTGAACGATGGGTATTCTTTCGTTTCTCACCGCCTCCCGACTAAAAGCCGAACTCACCCGCCAGCGGGATGAAATCGCCCGTCTGCATCAGATGCTCGATGTAGAAACGACCCAGAAACAGGATGCGGAAAAGCTGGCAGCGGAAAACTCCAAGAAGATGGAGGCCGCTACTGCTGAATGCGGGCGACAAAAAGAGCAGCAGGCACTCCATGAAAAAGCCTATCAGAAGGAAAAGAGTGCTCTGGTCAAAAAATGGGATTCCGAACGCCAGGAATTGAAGACAGCGGGGACACAGCAGTTAGAGGAAATGGAGACGCGTCTGGCCGATCTTCGTCGAGAATTGGATGAAAAACAGCGGCAGCGGGCCGAAACAACCGAGCAAAACGCCGTGCTGGCGGAAAAGGTCGCCCAGTTGGAAACCCAGCTGAGCGAGGCAGCCTCTGCGGCTAAGAAGAACGAAACGCGCATTGAAGAGCTGGAAGAAAAAAACAAGTCCCTGGAGACTGATCTCAACAAAATCATGGGGAATCTGAACCGCTGGTAATTGAGCCATTTATCGGGCTATCCGCATTTCTCTCAAATGAGACGCGGATGGCCCGTTTTTTTGTTTCTCCACCCTTTCGTTCCCAGGCCTCCTATGCCTCTCTCCACTTTCGGCGTTCTTCTCGTCAGCTTTAGCAAGCACAGCCACCAGAGGAGCTTCGTCCCTCTGTATCAACGCCACCCCCGCATCCGAATCGTCGCCGTGGCCGACGCAACCGATATCGATCCGGAGCTGGAATACCTCAACCGCCAGTGGGCCCGCCAGCTCGAAGTGCCCTACATCTCGGGAATCGGTCGAGCCCTCGCGCTAGCGGAAGTCGATATAGTCAGTATGGGGCACGAGATTGAGCGGCGCGCCGAACTCATCCTGCGCGCGGCTGCGGCCGGCAAGCATCTCTGGATCGACAAATTTATGGGCGCAAACCTGGCGGAATGCGATGCTGTAGTCTCCGGGGTTGAATCGGCCGGAGTCCGGGCAATCGTTCCCAGCTTCACCTATGGCGAACTCGCCCGCCAGAGCCGGGCCCTGATCGCCAGTGGTTCCCTGGGAGAAATTCTGGGCGTGCATGTCGATATGATGTTCTCCAAGGGTTGGCCCCGCCCCATCGACGACGGCACTCGAAACGCCACCTTACTCCCCTCCGGGCGCTGGAAATTCCCGGATCTCAAGCGCGAACTGCTCACCATTGGCTCCTACGCGATCGGCCTGGTGCAGGTTTGCCTGAATCCCATCCGCCACGTCTGGGGCCGGGCCGGCTCCTTTTTCTTTCCCGAACACGCCAACCGGGGCGCTGAGGATTTCGGCACACTGACCCTTACCGATGAACGGGGTTGCCTGGCCACTCTCTGTGGTGGCCGCATCGGCGTCGCCACTCATCCCTTCGGGGGCCCGGCACGCGCCCACCTGGTCGGCACCGAAGGGACTGCCGTGGTCGATGCCAAACGTCCGGCTCTCGATACCTTCCTGCGCTCCGCTATCGTTGCCGCCGATTATCTCCCCTCTCGCGAAGATCCCATGCAGTGGGCGAGCGGCCCTCCTCCCCTGGGCATCCCGCTCGCTTCCGACCCGGTGGGATTGTGGACGGGGCTGGAAGATCTGATCGCCGCCATCGATGAGGAGCGCTCCCCCGCCTACTCCGTCCGCCAGGCCAGGGACCTGATGGAAATCCTGCAGGCCGGCTATGAATCCATCCTGCAGAGGGAGGCCGTCCAACTTCCCCTGGAAAGGGAAGCTGGCTGATGGCCGAATCCCGACTTTCCCTGATAGCCCCCGCATCCAAAGGCGACCTGGTGCACGCCATCGCCTCCAGTCTCCCCATCACCGGCCTGTTTGTTCCCGGTCGTTCCCGCATCAAAGATCCTCCGACGAGGCTCTCACTCAGCGTAGATCCCCTTCTGGTCGAGGGGAATATCTGTTGCTTTTTAGCTCCCTATCCCGCGCTGAAGAGAGATGTTGAACGAGCCCTGGCCAGTGGCACCCATGTCCTCTGTGCCGGTCCACTGCCCGTAAACCGGGCTGAGTTCGACCGCATCTGCAGCATCGGCCAGCATTGCGGTCTCCACTTTGCACAGGGTCCCAAACCTCGCCACTCGCTGCTCCACAAGAAGCTGCTGGAACAACGCCATGCTCCCGCCTTTGGCAGCCCGGTTTTTTTGCGCTGGGTGAGCGGCGGAGGGGATGGCCTGCTTCCCTCCTGGTGGGCCGTCTGTCGGGCCCTGGAACAGGCGGCCGAATTGTTGGACGATGAGATCGAAGAGATGCGCCTGGCGGCGGTCCGGCGCGGGCGTCGACATCACCTCGCACTAACAGTAGGTGCGGCCGGCGGGTCCACCGCTCAACTGGCCATCGCCCCCTTTCACTTTTCACCGGCACCCGATATCGCCCTATTGGGCTCCGGGGGATTGCTTTCCAGCGCGTCTCTCTCCAGCGCCTCTCCTGTCGCCACTCGGCGCGGTTTCCATCTACTGCCGTCTCCCGAACAGTGGCCGGAAGTCGTCTGGTTGGAGGAATGCATCAACAGGATGTCGCTGGATACCCTCCTGCCCCCGCCAACATGGCCTTCCGTAGCTTATCATCGCACCTTACTGAATGGCCTGCGGCGGGCCATTCGCACGGGGACACCGCAGCCAATTCCTGGCCCTTAAATCCGGAATTCAACTCTGGAAGTGGAAAGAATTTCGGTTTTTGTGGCCAGTTGTTCTATATTATATATATTATTTTATTCTTTCCGGATTATGCCGATCGCCTACTTATCTTTCGGCAGCGATTTTCCGCCTCCTCCTTATCCCATCATTTAAAGGGATAAAAATCATATACTTGAGGGAAAAATGGCCGAGACCATCGACGAACTCACCATCCACTACGAAGAGGATGGAAAGGTGCTGCGCAAAGAGGTGGCCAAAGAGGTTTTGAGCAAGGGTTCCTGGACGACCATCATGTTTCTCTACCAGGATCTGGACCGCAAAACCGGCGACTACGGTCCTCAGAAAGTCTCCATTCGCCGCTACCAAAAGCGCGAGGGCAGCTATTTGCAGCGCAGCAAATTCGAAATTTCCAGCCAGGCGCAGGCCAAGGCCATCTGCCACAAAATCCACGACTGGTTCCCCGAAGAGGATAGCTGAGTCTCGCCTCACTCTAATCCCCACTTCTCCCGTCCCCGCCGCACCCCACGGTCTTCCCCTCGGAAAGACTGTGGGAGTAGATTGCGGTGCTCTGCTGTGATTACTACGTTCTCGGCAGTCCTTCAGACGGTTCTTTTTTTCCGTTTATAATCCATCGCACGCACTCCCCTGCGCACCATCCCTTCAGTGGAGACCATGAGCAAGATAGAACGCAATCCCACCCGCCCCGTTGGCATCGGCGGAATCACTATCGGTTCGGGGCATCCGATCGCCGTCCAGAGCATGGCCGCAACCCGTACCCGGGACATAGAGGCCACCATCCATCAGATCCAACTCCTCGAACGAGCCGGCGCCGACGTCATCCGCATCGCCGTCGACAGCCGCCAGGACTTCGAGGCGCTTGCCCAAATCAGCGAGCACGCCACCACTGCCCTCAGCGTGGACCTGCAGGAAAACTATCGCCTTATCCGCCAGGTCGCCCCTCTGGTGCAGAAAGTCCGTTACAATCCCGGCCATCTCCATCACCACGAAAAGGACAAATCGGTTCGCGATAAGGTAGCATTTATTGCCGGGGAAGCCGCTCGTCACGACTGCGCCCTCCGCGTGGGGGTCAATTGCGGGTCGGTAGATCCGGATAAGGTCGGCCTCTTTCCTCGAGACGACTCCATCTCTCCCATGCTGGCCTCCGCTCTCGAACATTGTTCTCTGCTCGATGAATTCGGTTTTACCCGTTACTGCGTCTCCCTCAAGGACTCCGATCCCAACAAGGTCATCGAGGCCAACCAGCGCTTCGCCGCAGAGCGCCCCGATATCCCCTTGCATCTGGGGGTCACCGAAGCGGGCATGCCCCCCGAGGGGATTGTCAAAACTCGGGTGGCCTTCGAACAGCTCCTCTCCAGAGGAATCGGCGACACCATCCGCGTCTCTCTCACCCTGCCCTTCAAAGAAAAGGGAGAGGAGATTCGGGTGGGGCGCGAACTCCTCGCCGATATCGATGCCGGCCGCTTCCGGTCAGTTCCCTACTTTGCCAACCAGGGACTCAATATCATTTCCTGCCCCTCCTGCTCCCGAGTCGAAAACGAAGCCTTTATAGACCTTGCCCACAATGTGCGCGCAGTGACTGCCTATGCCCGCGAACACGCCATCACCATCGCCATCATGGGCTGCAGGGTCAACGGACCGGGAGAGACCGACGACGCCGATCTGGGGCTCTGGTGCGCCCCCAATTTCGTCAACTTGAAGCGCGGGGCAGAGCTGATCGGCCAATTTCCCTACGACGAAGTTCTCGACCGGATCAAATTGGAGGTGGACCAGTTCATCGCCTCTGCCTGAAAATATCTTCCCGAGGAAAAGCTGGCGGCGTTTAGTAAAAGCGCTGCCAGCTTTCTGTACCACTGGATCCAGAAGTTAATCCGGATGACTCCGGTTGGGTTCCCCCTCTGATGATCTCCCGCTGGGTTACCAGTTCCCCATAAACGTCACACTGCCACGGCAAGTCGTCCCTTTAACTCCCCGTGGGCAAACCGGAGCAGGCGTTCGGTCGCTTCCCATCCCAGACATTCATCGGTTACCGATACCCCGTAGCGCAGTTGAGACAGATCTTCCGGGATCTTCTGATTTCCTTCATTCAGGCTACTTTCAATCATCATTCCCATAATCACATTATCACCCATAACTTTTTGTTGGACAACAGATTGAACGACTCTCTCCTGGCGCTCAAATTTCTTCCCCGAATTGGCGTGACTGCAGTCGATCAGAACTATTGGTTCGATCCCTGCCTGGGTTAACTTTTCAGAAGCCTCCTCAATGCTCTCAGGGTAGTAGTTCGGCTGACCGCTCCCTCCACGCATGACCAGATGCCCCCAGGGATTGCCACTGGTGCGCACCATGCAGGTGTGTCCTTCCTGATCGATACCCAGAAAACTGTGGGGATGGCGGGCGGATTCCAGGGCGTTGATAGCCACCTGCAGATTCCCCGCCGTGCTGTTTTTGAAACCCACCGGCATCGATAGACCGCTGGCCATCTCCCTGTGCGTCTGCGATTCCGTTGTCCGCGCTCCGATCGAAGCCCAGGTGATGAGATCCGCCAGATATTGCGGGGTTATCGGGTCCAGCATCTCCGTGCCGGCGGGAAGGCCCATCCGGTTGATCTCCAGCAGTAACTGCCGCGCCCACCTCAATCCAGTGGGCAGTTCCTCCGATCCATCCAGGCGCGGGTCGTAGACCAATCCCTTCCAACCCAGCGTCGTCCGCGGCTTCTCAAAATACACGCGCATCAGAATGAAAAGCCTGTCTGCCAACTCTTTAGCAAGTTCGCGTAACCGCCCGGCGTATTCTCGCGCGGCTCCGGGATCGTGGATGGAACAAGGCCCGACTATCGCCAGCAACCGGTCGTCTTCCCGAGCCAGTATCCGTCTGATGGCCTCCCTGCCCTCCACTACAGTCCGGTTGGCGACTTCATCCATGGGCAGTTCCTCTTTTAGATCCTTTGGAGCCGTCAGTTGTACCATTTCTCTCACGTTTAGATCATGGGTTCGCTGCATGGGACTCACCTTTCTGTGCCCCTTTTCCCAAAAAGGGCAATAAAAAAGCCCCCGATCTTGCGATCGGGGGCTTTGCTCAGTTGCGGTCACTCACACGCGTCGATACCGCTCGGCCCCCAAATCGTCAAAGGCGTAAAAATAAAAGCCGGAATAAAAAAAGAAATTATCGACGTATGAAGTGCGCATAATAGACAAAACCAGTTTGGTTTTTAGTTTGGATATTTTCAATATAGCCCCCCATCTCCCATTCGTCAAACCTCTTACATCCCTCGGCCTTTTTCTATGCCGATTGGCACCCCCTCGTAAAAGTGCTATTTTTTACACCGGTTTTCCCCAACCACCTCGTTCCCCGGGATTCCCTGCCCTCCAACTTTCACAACAAAATGAAAATTCTCAACTTCGGTTCCCTCAATATCGACCACGTCTATCAGGTCGACC
>Ga0233430_1001452_pt1 | contig 33200 bp, 26 predicted proteins | sample SI_118_April2016_2_FD_179883 | JGI IMG/M metagenome (GOLD analysis project Ga0233430, IMG submission 179883) | Seawater microbial communities from Saanich Inlet, British Columbia, Canada - SI_118_April2016_150_MG | ecosystem: Environmental > Aquatic > Marine > Inlet | place: Canada: British... | reverse complement strand
CTTTCAACATATAGGCAGCACTTCCGATCAGAAGCACTACCAGAAAGACGCGCATCCGCAAAGTTCCAGACATAAGGATCAATCCTTTTTCATTTTTTCATACTTCCCACCACTATCGCAGGAATAATTTTTTTCAAGGAAGCTCATTAACCGTGTTAGGAACAATGTCCATGTGTCTTCCTGAGCCTGACGAAGGAGACACTACGCCCCGATTTAGCGCGGCAATATAAAGATGGGTATATGTTCTCCAAAGATTTATTAGAGCATAAGTTTGGAGGTTTGTGGGTTTGGATGTTGGAAGAAAAGTTTCAATGATTAGTTTGCACGAAATTACTTATGGAGTAGTACAAAATTGAATCCCCAAAAAAAATATAAGATCATTCTGGTAGCGGGTGCCCGACCGAACTTTATGAAAATAGCCCCACTCATGCATGCGTTGAAGAATCATCCCACTCTAGAAGCCATTTTGATCCATACAGGTCAGCATTATGATGAAAAAATGTCTCATTCATTTTTTGACCAGCTAAACATCCCGAAACCCCATATCAATCTTGAGGTAGGATCTGGAAGTCATGCCACCCAAACAGCAAGAATCATGGAGAAATTTGAAGATGTCTGCTTTTCAGAAGAACCTGATATGGTGCTGGTGGTGGGTGATGTGAATTCCACGGCTGCTTGTAGTCTGGTGGCCTCAAAACTACACATTAAGGTCTGCCATTATGAGGCTGGATTGCGTAGTCGAGATCGTAATATGCCCGAAGAAATAAATCGCCTGGTAACTGATGCCATAACTGATCTTTTTATCACAACATCGGCTGATGCCTCAGAAAATTTGATCTCTGAGGGGATTCTTCCAGAAAATATTCATATGCTGGGCAACCTCATGATTGATAGTTTAGTCAGCCATCTGGGATTGGCATCGACTCAAAAGTTAAATCTTCATGATGTAACAGGTAATTCTCTAGATCTCTCCTGGCGAACAAAAACTACACCCTATGCGATGATGACTTTTCACCGGCCATCAAATGTTGACGAGGAGGACTCACTCAGAATCCTCGTAGAGGAATGGTTGAAAACTGCCGAACTCATGCCTATAATTTTCCCTATTCACCCAAGGACGCTTGGCAGATTAAAACATTTTGAGCTTTTTGATAGATTGATATCTTCTTCAAACATTTTTCTTACCGGCCCCTTGGCCTACCTGGATTTCCTGAAGCTGGTTAGTGAGTCTGCACTTGTTATTACAGACTCTGGAGGCATCCAAGAAGAAACGACCTATTTAAAGATTCCTTGTTTAACTGTCCGCCCCACCACAGAAAGACCTATAACCATTTGGGAGGGTAGCAATCAACTTATCCTTGCTGAAGATATTTTTATCAAATCAAAGCAGATTACCGAGATACCCAAGGGCGATTACGAAGTTCCTAAATATTGGGACGGACAGGCCGCAGGGAGAATAGTAAAAATGTTAGAAATCTACACGGAAGGTCAATAGTGCTTAATTCCGAATCATGTGAGAGGTGATGTTTTGATTTATTTAACAGTGCCTAGGAATACTTGAAATATTGTTCTTTGAATTTTGTTAGTGATTCTGAATTTGGATTCGTAATTATGCTTACCGTGGAATAAAGTGATAGAATTATCAACTTTACGGAAGAAGTTTACCCGCCTATGCCCATGGATTACGACATGGTTACCTCAAATAAGCTTGAGGTAAAAAACCTTATAAAACAATGGATTGTGCGTTGCTTTTCGGGGGTGAGAAGTGTATTATTTAAGCGTTATCGAGAAATATATGACCTCGATGGGGGTATTTCGAGATCAATTTAAAGAATTGGGTCATCCTGACCTGAAAAAAATGAAGAACTTTGGAGGAAACATGAAACGTTTTTCTTTACTATTTATTCTAGTATTTGCTGTCGCTGCTTTCGGTCAGGAAGCTATGGAAGCACCTGCTGAAGAAATGATGGTTGCTGATTCTGCAGCCGTTGACACCATGGCCATGGACGAAATGCTCATGACTGATACCACAGCTGTTGAAGAAGCTGTGATGGAAGAAGATACTGGAGATGCTCTGGAAGCCATGTTGGCTGAAGAAGGTACCATGGAAACTGAAGTTACCAGTGGATCTGCTTTAATTGGATACACTATCGGTTTAGATTTAGGTTTTCCTTTGTATATGCATGGCGGTCTTGGAAATTCCTATGACACTGCTGGACCTGCATTCGGTTTAGTAGTCAATTCTCCCTTTGGGGCTAGCATAGGTCCATTTGAAATTGGTTTTGGCGCACAGGTTGGTCTGTACAGCTTTTCTAATGAATTGCCCGAAAGAGATTTGTCTGGCATCTACGCTCTTGCCACAGCTAATACAGCATTATTGGAAACACCTCAGGGTGCCCTATCAATGCAAGTCGGTGCAGGATACTTCGGAGCTAGTCTCGGTTTTACTGCTGGAGCAGCGTTTGATTATGCTATTCCTGGAGCACCGGTTGTACTACGCCCTTACGCAAGAATGAATGCCACACTTGATAGTGGTGGGGAGGCATCTGGAGACGATACAGCATCCTACGCCTGGGTAAATGGTGGCATTATGCTAAGTCTAGATATCAGCGCTCTTTTTTAATCTTCTTTTTGGGTAACAATTAAAAGAGTGAGACTCCAAATTTGGAGTCTCACTCTTTTTTTTTATTGGGGTTTTTAGAATGATTAAACATTATTTTTGGGAAATAGTAGTTTTCTCTCTGATCTATTATGTGACTCTTATTCTCACTAAAGATCCTTCTTACATAAATCTTATGTATATTGAATTATGGGCACTTCACATTGTCATAAGAACATTTGCTTATTTTTATTTTAAAAAATATTTGATTCCTAAGAAATCGTTGAAAGCAGCGCTCATTTTGATTCTCTGGGCTAATGCTTCTATTATCTTTGCAACTGTATTTATTCTTTCAGTTACTCATTTTTCTCAAATTCCGAGGACATTCGTAGTACAGTTTCTTATGGTACCTGCTATTCTAGATGCCTTGATTATTTTTTTCCGATCTCATCGCAGGACTCAGGATTCGATTGTAACAGTACCCTTGCACAAGGGGGGAAAAGGTTCTATTTCCCTCTTAGGTTTAATATGTTGGCTCTCTAGTGTAATCATAGTCTATAACCTTATTACATATTTGAAGTACGGTGGAATAAACTATAGCATATACACAAGGGATATCCTGTTACTAATATTCCCTGCGTGGGTTTTAAGTGCGCTTATCACCCATAAAAATCATGGAAAGAATGAAGATGGAGTTTATTTAATCCTCGCACAACATGTCAAAGCTTCAATAATCCTTGTTACCCTGTTAAGCCTTCCTCATTTTTTTCTGCGGCTAGATCACCTATCCAGATTACTACTTTTTGGAACAGCAGCATTATCAGGATTGATTGAATTAATCCTCGTATTACTTATCCATCTTTACAAGAAAAGTTCGCTATCCCATCTTGATTCTATCGATCAACTTTTTGATGAGAAAGGTGATGTGAAGCAGGAATCATTATCTACTAATAATCCACTTGCGAACTATCTATTAAGCAAATCGAAACTTGATGAATTTAGTAGTTTTTTACGAGACGATAATCCCTTAGAAATAAAGTATTATTTGGATAAAATTACCACCGAGAAGAAACTTGAATCCGGAATATTCTCGTTACTATCAACATCAACTTGTGAAACGATAGACATTCAATCTGAGAATTCACTTCTAATAAATTTTCATAATTGTAATGATCAAAGAAGGATTTGTAAATACTTGATTTCCTGCCATAATTCTCTGAGGAATGGAGGTTTACTTGTTGGATTTTTCGAACCCCTAGAGATTGTGAATAGAAATTTGAAGAACAGATTACCTCGAATCCTCTATCTTTTTATATCGCCAATTCATTTCATATTTCACCGAATAATTCCCAAAATGTGGCTCACAAGTTTTTTATATTTCCTTTTTACTCGTGGTAAAAATAGGATTGTTTCAAAAGCAGAAATGTTTGGTCGATTAAGCTATTGTGGTTTTGATGTAATGGCTGCTATACCCATGAAAGACAAGACTGCATTTATCGCCCAAAAAACAAAAGCAATTTCAAGCGAACTGAAGCCCTCTTTTAGAGCCATCGTAAGATTAAAAAGGGTGGGATATAAAGGTGAAATCATTAATATTTACAAGGTACGCACAATGCATCCTTATAGCGAATTTCTACAAAAATATGTTTATGATAATTTCAAGTTAGATGATAGTGGTAAATTTAAAAATGATTTTAGACTTACTTCTTGGGGTAAGCTGTTACGGAAAACGTGGATTGATGAGCTCCCCCAATTGTTTAATTGGATCCGCGGGGAGGTAAAATTGGTTGGTGTTCGAGCTTTGAGTTATCACTACTACTCACTTTACCCTGAAAGTATCAAGAAACTTAGGATTACAACCAAGCCAGGATTGATACCACCTTTTTATGTTGACTTACCTAATAGTTTTAATGGAATAGTTGCCAGCGAGGAAAAGTATCTTCTCAAATATCAAAAAAATCCAATAACTACTGATCTTATATATCTAATTAAAGCTCTTCTCAATATATTAATGGGTTCTCGTAGTCACTAAGCACGAGATCTTGTATTCGATTCTTGTTACCATAGGGCTCAATAGCTTAGAACATAATTAAATCGATAATTCACACCAAGCTGAATACTTGACATAAATGTTGTGTTATTACCTGAATTATAAGAATTCTCCATATATATTTTTAAATATCCATCAATGTTATTTTTGCCATATACAACATCCATCTGTAGATCAATGCCCTTAATCACTGGGGGTGCAGGGAATGGAATAGTTGCATCTCCCTGAAATGTATCTGACACCTCACGATCACCTTTTTGCCATATTCCACATGAAATATGGCTCTGCCAGCTTGAATACGAAAGTATTGTTGTTTCTGCCTTGAGTCCTTCATAGGCACGATATGGGAATCCCAAATACTTGTTATAGAAAATCCAATTTTCAAAATTTCTAAATGTAACATATGTCTCATTCCATATTCTAACATACCTTAAAGTAGTTATAGTGCTAGGTATAATAAAATCTGGAAATGTGATTTTACCCATCGCTGCCACTCGATCTTGGTATAACTCCCTATCATTTCTTTGTTCGTTGTTATTAATTATTGCATCATCTATGTATATATCAAAATATAAACCGATACCGCTATCAAAGTGATAAAAGAAATTAACTTGCCATGCGCCATTCATCTGATATTTTTGATTTCTTTGTGAGAGATAGTAAAAATTCATCGGATTTAAGTAGGCGGCAACAAATGCCTGATCTGGGCCACCATATAAAGCAGCCTCACTAATTCCCATTTGCATATTTGAATTAATTTTAATATCTAGCCGTTGAAATGCCATAAATCTATTAGTTAATTTTGTATCCCCAACTGGAATAAGGATACCTTGATCATCTATTCCTTCCATATCATTTAATCGAGCAAAATAATAAGAATACTGCAAATGAGTTCCCTGGGTGGTAAATCCGTAATGGTCAAAAGGGTATGGATTGTCAGAGAATAATAGCCCGTATTCATTTATGATTCCATAATTCCTTGGCATTCTTCCACCAAAGATATTAGTTGAATTTATTTTATATATTGCATAACCTTCAGACAAATACGCGCTGGTCCAGCCGGTTTTGTCACCGTGGAAGTCTTGATCAGTATTAAAATATTTTGTGACCATTAAATGACCAACACCAGTAAAATTTCCTATCTTTATATTACCACCAATCGAGATAGTAGGATAACTATCTCTTGAATCACTATTATTTTGACTTATCCAGCCAGGTCTAGCTTGAATGCTGACACCTTCTTCTGTACCGATCAACTTTGGGTATTTGAATCGGAATTTCTTGAAGTATAAATTATTCATAACAGTACCCGTATTAAAATACGGTTGTGATAGGATGAAATACTCAATCGAATCTGATTTCAATATTACATACTCAATATTTCGATAGACGTCTCTATCAATTGGAATATATGGCGTTGTTGCATACCCAGGAGTACTTATTAAGGTTACAAGCGATAAAAGGACTTGAATACCTAACTGGATTTTTGCATTGCCTGATATATAAGAATAGAGTTTTACCGACACAATTGATGATTCTTTGAATATCATTTCTAAACGAATTTCATCGTTTCAGGTGAATGCCCAATTAGTCATTATATATGTTCCTCCACATTTACCATATTTGTCAAACTTTGTATTGGTGCAATGTCATGTTACCTGACCATAGGCCTTAACACTATTTGGATATCTTTCAATAAGCCATACTAACAATTTGCTTAAGTCAATTTTATCAGCAAGCATAAGCTTTCTTCGTTCTTGAAACAGAGGAGCTCTGTCGGGCAGATTAATCAACTGTCGAACTGTTTTGTAAAGCGAATCAACCGCTGTTGAATTAAGCCCATATCCTAGACCATATTTGTTTTCTAGTTCTTCTAAATAGCTGATTCTACCCACAAAATCGTTGAATCTTATAAATGGGACTCCTAGCATTGCTGCTTCAGCAGCCATAGTCTGACTGTCACCGACAAACATGGAGGCAAATGCTAGGATATGGTGCATATCAAGCGCATTAATTTGAATTCTATGCTTTTCTAACTCCTCATTCAATATTCTCTCAGAAGTAATATACACCCTACCATACGAATCCATAATTTTTATGAGTTTAATGGCAATTGCATCCGAGATCCCTTCTACACCCTTATCATGATGGGCACCTAACTTTGCGAACCGGAGAATGAAATATGGGCTTTTAGTATTGACATATTGATTTGCTATCTCAACCTTGGGTGTGAAGTGGTCTGGATGTAAGTATGATAGTTCATGGTAACTATTGTAGAAAGTGACTTTCCCTTTTGACCACCGCCCCATTCTACATCCCAGTGGAGCTAAAATATTTGTTGAAAATGGGTATGATAGATTTGAGTAAAAAGGAACAACATCAGCATCATCTTCATTCAGATTAATCGAGGGAATCCGTAGGATAAAACCGACATGTGAAGTCGCTACTGATGTCCCGATTAGGATATCTGGCTTCAGCCTAAGGCATAGTTTATACATCTTTACATTTTGAATTAATTGCCCAAGGGCAATACTAAATATATTGTCCCTTCTACCTTTGGGTAAAATATTGAAATATTTTAATCCACTCATTTTTAATAAGTCAGATAATATATCTTTTTTCTTTATGACTACATAAATATTGTGATTTGCACGAAGATTGATAATAACATTTTTAAATAGATGAAAATGGGCTGGATGCCCTAAATGAAATAATAGTTTCATATTGGCTGAGATTTTAAATTTGCTAATGCAGCAAACATCCATGCATCAGACCAGCGCATAAAGGAGGTTTTAATCATGTAATATTTGTGTTTCCTATAGTAAAAACCCCCATTCCTCTTTTGCATATTCCGGATCATCCATTTCGCTACTTTACATGCAATTCTAGTGTCTCCGAATCTTATTGATGTGAGTATCAATTGTGCCGCGGCTGTACAATCTATGGGGTATCTTCTATCGTGGTAAAACTTTGGGATTCCACTTTCAGAAACAAAGTGATCGATATAAAAAGAATAGCCCCTTTGAAGATTCGCCGAATACTGGCTATCATCCATGTTCATTTGATATTCATGAAGGCAATCTAAAACATAGCCAGTATGATAATTATCAATCCAAGTGCCAGAAGAAGTATCCGAATATCCCCAGGCACCATCAGATCTTTGTTTGTTGACTACATAGGCAACTGCCCTAGAGGCTATGTCCCTATAACTTTGGTTCGGCTGTATCGTAAATGCCTGTGAAAGTAATCGGGCTGCCTTCATCGATGCGTTAAACACACGTTGCTCATCAAATGGTGAATATGAAAAGCATATTGTTTCATTATCATATGTTCGATTCAAATCTCTTAGCACAAAATCTGCTGCACTCATTACTAAATCCCGTGCATTTGTGTTGCCTGTACTTTTGTATGTTAAAAAAAGAGCATTTGTTATTATTCCAGTTGCAACTACTGTTGGTTGAAAAGCCGGTATACATGCATTTCTTGCCTCCCAGTCAAAGTCATAACCCCAGCATGCGCCACTGAAGCCCGGTGGAATTAATTTCTTTAACTCTCCAATTAATTCATCAATTTTTTGCAGAAATATTACTTTATTTTGTGGTTCAACATGCAGTAAATATGCATATGCTTGAATTGCAAGCCCTAAAGAAACCGGATTGTATCCTTTTGGAACCAGAAGTAATGGTCGAATGCTAAACGGAAGCCGTTTGACAAGCTGCTGGAACCCAAATCTAATTAATTTGTTGCTACGAAATATTGGAATATTGAAGAGAGGAGACATCAAAGCATCATACGGATCATAACCAGCATAATTATTTTCCTCAATATATGACCTTAAAAGGTCAAGTCCGTAATTAATTCGATTCTCTTTTAGCATTTGCTCGATATTTCCTCTTAACATCCGAACCACAATAGTAGTAGCTACAGTATGATCTTCCTATTCTCTCTAATACTTTGATTAATCTTAAAAGTACAAAGTGTGCTGAAATATATCTCATCAAACGAAATTGGTGCCGGCTTTCCTTCTTTAACTGCCTTGAGAAATAATTGCACACAAGTTGAGTGTCCCTTATCTTGTTTTCTATAATTAATTTTGCTCACCTTTGACCCGAATACTTTAACCGACTTGAAATCATCAATTGCTGCAATTGTGCCATCACTAAATACTTCAATCGACTCTTTTTTTACACTTTTGTTCCCATTGGTGAAATAATTTAGAGAAGCAATACTACCATTGGCCATTTTCATATTAACCACAACTGTATTATTCAGTTCGTGCATATCCTTCATAAATTCTGCAGTTATAGAAGTGATGTTACTATCTGCTAAAAACATTGCTAAATCAATAAAATGACATGCTTCACCAATTACCCTACCCCCACCAATCACAGGGTCGTTCACCCAGTGATCTATTGGCATTTTTCCAGAATTAACACGAATAACAATTGACTTTGATTGTTCTGGGAGGAAGTGTTTTTTTAGTTCTAGAACGGCTGGAGAAAATCTCCTATTAAAACCGACCAAAAGCATATTACTTGATCCGTTAGACCGAGCTTTAATGTAAGAGGCTCTTATAGTTTCTAAGTCTGATTCATTTAATGCTAAGGGTTTTTCAACATAGATATGTTTATTATGCTCAATACATTGAATAACATTTTTGGCGTGCAAATCATGCCGAGTAGCAATAAACACTGTATTAATTTTCGTATCTGCAATAATATCATCTGAAGAAGACGCGCAATATTTGAATCCAAATTTATCTCCAACATATCGAGAGTTATTTCCCCTTGCAGTTGAAACACCAATTAGATTACAATTCCCCTTAGCATTTGGTAGCAGAAACCCTTGAGCAAATGACCCAGCACCAATAAATCCAACAGTTGCTGAACCGCCAGAATGACTATCATCCGAAAGAAATATTTTACCCTGTAGCTCCTTCTCCTCACTATATTCTACCAATAATCCCGAAAATACTTTCTTTCTCGACAGTATCATGTCATATGCGTTTGGAGAATCTTCTAGAGAATATATGTGGGTAATTAGTGAACTAACATCCAAGCGCTTCGAGTCCAATAAATCGATATAAGCCTGCATATTTCTATTCTCAGTCCATCGAACATATCCTATAGGATAATCATTACCATTATCTTCATAATTTTGATCTAACCTACCGGGTCCATATGATGTTGACATTCTTAAGTCGAGTTCTTTCTTGTAATAATTTGGGCGACTAAAGCCAGTGGGAACAGAGCCAACTATCACTACTTTAGCTTTTTTCCTGGCCACAATACCTGCTAATTCAACTGGATCTACACTTTCGGTGCCTGCAGTTATAATAATAGCATCAACCCCATGCCCATGTGAATATTTCATGATAATATTTTCTATTCCAGCATGATTTCTGTTATATACTCTTTTATTTCCTGCAGCTAAACATAGATCAACTTGTGCTTGGGAAACATCAATGCCGATTGGTCTCATGCCTGATGACTCAAGGATTTTATACGTGAGTTGTCCAACGATCCCAAGGCCAATTATAAGACAGTTTTCTCCAAATTTTAAGTCGGCCTGTCTAATACCCTGTATGGCTATTGATGCAATAGTAGTAAATGCAGCCTGCTTAAGATCTACAAATTCTGGCACTTTTACTGCTAGATTTACTGGTATTGCAACAACATCTGCATGAACAGCACTTGCGCCTCCGCAAGCAACTCTATCACCAACCACATATCCCTGAACATTTTCGTGAACTGCAATTACTTCACCTGCAATACTGTAGCCCAACGCCGAAGGAGCTTCTAATTTATTCATAACAAGATTATAAGTGTCTGATAAGCCATTTACTTTTATCATATCAATAACTTGTTTTACTTCTTTTTTCCGACTGAGAGCCTTAGAAAGATATCCCTTTCGCGCATCAATTACCGTTTTTCCCTCTGTACCGGCGCTTATTACCGAATATCTTGTACGCACCAAAATACAGCCCTCATTTAATGCGGGGAAAGGTACTTCAAGAATTTCCATTGTACCCGATTTTAGTTGTTGTGTTAGTTGCTTCATAGAACATCATTCATATTTTAGTCTGATCTCATAGATTTTTTTATACTATTCAGTGTATAACTGGAGTTTACATTATTCAAATGCTCTTTCAGCTGTATATCATCAAATCGGTTCCTTCGGAACTTGCATGGATTCCCATAATTTATTGAATATGGCGTTGTAGATTTTGTGACTACACTCCCGGCACCAATAATGCTACCTTCCCGAACGACAACACCTTTTAAAATGGTAACATTTCCACCTATCCAGACATCGTTCTCAATTACTATTTTAGCTATTTTTCTGTGCTTTTGAATTGAGTACATCGTATGTCCAATACTGTCAAATTTATGATCATCACATTCGGCCATAAATCTTGGTCCTATCATTACATCATTCCCAATTTTCATATCTCTTGCAGAAATATTATAATGTCTGGCTATAAATACATTCGAACCGATCTCCAATTCTTGTGGCCTAGTTATACTTCCCCAAGGTGACAGACGAACATTATTGCCAACCGATTTAAGTCTAGAATATGAAATAATATTATATAGCCACCTTAATACTATCATTGTTTTCTCATACTAACTCTAACTGCTTAGAAAGAACTGAACTGGTGGCCCCAATAAAGCCATTCACCATAATCTTTGTACCAGCATATTCGGATGCCCTTGTTTTACATGCCATTTTGTAAATATCCTCTAGGTTACTGGACTCCAATAAACTGATTATTCTATTTTCCAAATCAGATATGGAACCATGTTTATACAAAAGCCCTGTGATACCCGGCATTAAAATATTAGACTCAGGGCCCTGACACGATTTATCATCACTCAGTATAATTGGTTTCCCATATGCATGGGCCTCTGTAGCGAGATGCCCAACTTGGGCTGGAGCAACTACAATATCAGCAGATAAAAACCATGGAGCAATATTTTCATTCCCAACAAGTTTCCCCGTAAAAATAACATCATTAGATAATCCTAACGTCATAACCAATTGTTTCAAATTGTTGTACTCTGGCCCGTTCCCAATTATGACAAGATTAACCCTGCTACCGATATAATTTATTTGAGAAACTGCTTTTATTAGCCAATCCATTTTTTTTCTGTCGAGAAGCCTTCCAATAGTAAGAATAGTAAATTTTTCTAAACCATTTCTAAGGCGAAACTCTTCTATTTCAGTGGGATTCCAAGTAGTTGACAATGAAATTATTGATTGAACATCTATAGAGTTTCGTGCAACATAAAGTTTGTTAGAGTCTATTCCCCATTCCAAATATCTTGGTATATTTACCTCTGAGTAGAAAATAAAACCGTCGGTGATTTTTGCAAGAAATCTCCGGTATTTATCCAACACTTTTGATGGCGATAATGGGTTCCCAATACCCCACAATACAAATTTTGTCTTTTTTATTCTAGCAAGTATTAAAGCAGCCATAATTGAAAGGATTTTTGTTTCCGCCTGATGGATGACAATATCATATTTGTTTTTTTTGAGCAGCATTAACGCATGCGAATGCCATAATATTTTTTTTTTGAAAAAACTTCTAACGATCTTGCGGCCATAGTACGACGCAGTAGATGGATCCGGAATAACACCTTCTGGAACACCATGCTTCCCGGCAGTGAAGTACCCTCTCCCAAAAGCGATTGTTAATTCTATTTTGGGATGGGATCCTAATAATTCCCATGCTGGCACGTGATAAAATGGTAATGAGTGTTCAATGATAAGTATCTGTATTAACTTTGTCATTTATAATCTTGTCCCATTTCAGTTTTTAGGATAAATCGGGTTATAATTCAAGGCTCAACTATCTGCTTTAATTTATACTTCTGGTTGTATTTATAGATGGTGGGGCCCAATAATATCCGTATGCTGTGACCAATAATATTATTCATAAACCGTATAATGAGGTTGATATAGGCGGAGGGCGGAAATTCATGTTTCTTGTAAAATAGCAAATTACGCTTAATGTAGAATGGAGATTTTTCATTGAAATACATTTTTAGCATCCCTATGAGTGTAGATGGTGTGATGCCAGATGATTTTTTATCATTCCAGATTTGTAATATTCGATGGGCGTTCATTTTAATACCTAGCTTTCCAGCTCTCATGGCATAATCATAATCACCCTTGTAGTGAGGAAAATTAATCCTATCAAATTGACCAACTGTTTCATATATCTCCTTACTTATGCAAGTACCCATCCCACCAAAATAATCCACATTGTAAATGCTTTCATCAACTGAATCAATGCTCATATTTTTATTTAGTATTGAGAAGGCACCAGTTTTTTTATCAATACGTCCACCCATAGAATATACGACTTGAGGATTTTCTTTATACATAATGGTCGAACAAATTATTCTGTACTGATCTGATAGAGAATGAATTATTTTTATCAAATTTTGCATATATAATTGATGAGGTTGGATATCATTATTCCATAGCAAAATATGTGAAGCTTTCATTCTATAGAAGGCGTATCTAGAACCTTCCTCTATCGCTCCAGTCCACCACAATGTACCATCTCCTTGTATAATCTCTACATCTTGAAAATATTTCTTGATCATTTTGCACGATTCATCTGTGGATCCATCATCAATAATCAGAACCCTGATCTTAATATTGGAGCGACTATAAGCAATGCTCTTGTATAATGAATCTAGCCCACTGATTGTTGAATCAACCCCATTATGAATAGGTATTAGTACTACAATATTCATGATATCTTGTTAGCTTGCTCTACATAATACTTATCAAAGACAAAACAAAAAATAAGCCCATGAGCAAGTATTCCACCAAATGGTATATTAAATAATTGAATCAAAATGTATGACGAGAAACCTATTATTGGTCCCTTGTTATTGTGTATTTTTAACGAAGCGCGAAATCCTCTCAAAAGAAAATAATGCACTAACACCAATAAGAATAGACCAACTATACCATAATACACGAAGTATGCTAAATATAAGTTATGAATTTGGGAGCCTCCAAGTTTATGTAACTTCCAATTTATATCGATGCTGCTGTTTACCCCACCAGTCCCAACTAGAATATTTTTTGGCATATGTTGTGAAACGGCTATAAATGCATTAATCCTCGACATGCCACTTCTACTCATGATACGCTCTGAAATATATGAATCCACATCAATACCAGAGAGAGATAATATGTAGAAAAAGATCATAACAAACATGATTGGAGCCAGGGTAATTACCATAATATTTCTTAATCTAATCTTATACTGTGATAATAACCCAAACAAAAAACCAATCATCGTACTTCGTGTGTTACTTGCTATGACTGGAATTGAGCCAATAACATCTACAATTACATTTCTCCGATGTTTTCCATGTATTTTATAATAGGTTGAAATTAAAATGTACATTGGAATGAAACTATAATCTAACTCAGACCATAGCGACGCATAGATTGACTCGCGCCTAATTGCATAACTTGGGCCATAAATAAATCTTGTTTTGTTATATTCCAAATAATCTGCTGAATCAAGAGGCACAAATAATGTGGGATCAATAAATATCTGTATTAACGATACAATCCCTGCAATTACTATCGTAATTGCTCCAATCACAATTACTTTTCTAAACGCATTTACATCAAATTGTGTGTTATACACGATCAATAAAATAAGTGCGCTTTGAATCCACCTATTATTAAAAAGTATTAGCTTAATTCCACCAGTTTCATACGATCCATTGTAATATCCCCAAGCAAATAAATATATCCCCAGAATTAGCATTACGATAATTGCAGAGGTCCTGTTGCCTGCTCTTTGTTTAACTTTAGCTGGCAATAATGATATCAACAGGATTGAAGTAACCCCAAAAAGTGAATTAGAATTGTATGAAAATAATGTTTGCGTAAAATAGCTTATTAGTGGGGATAAAAGAAAAGATAGTAAATATATCTTGTAAATATTATTTATAAACATACTTTTTTAAATACGGCTGTATATTTCCTGGCAATATTATCCCATGAATAATCTTCTATAATTTTAGAATTATGTATAACTTGATGATCGACTGTACTATTGGCTTTCCACATAGAACGGATTACTTGTGCTATCCGTTCAGGATTAGTGGGATCAAATAAATTAATTTCAAATACCTCGCTCATCTCACTAATAGCGGGAATATTTGCTGCGATGATTGGCGTTCCACATGCCATAGCTTCATAAATGGGCAACGATGATGATTCATGGTATGTAGGCAGTATTAAATAAGTAGCTTGCTTGTACAGATGTTTCAAATAATCCTTTTCCACCAAACCTAAATGTGTAATCTCAAGATCATGATTTTTCTCTATAAATTGAATGATTGCTTGAGCACTATTTTGAGTAAGAGCTCCGGTAAGTATAAGCGGTATATTGATATTATACTCATCTTTAAGTATTCGAAGCGCCATGAATAGGTTTATATGATTTTTGTGTTTCCATGCCTGTGCTGGGTACAGCAAATATTTTTCAGGAAGTTGAATATTATTTTTATTGGACTGGTAATTATTAAATTTAAAATACTCTAAATCTACTCCCTCACTAATAACTTCAATGTCCTCTGGCTGTATTTTTTTATAGTTCGCCAGAATATCGTTCTTTATATAAACGGAACTAGCCTGAATTAAATGTGCAGTCTCAACAGTTAATCTGTAGGTTACTCCCCTAAACTTTCTATTTGTGAAAGTGAAGTGGGATGGGTAGTTAAGGTGCAATAAATCATGAAGAGATACTACAGAAGGTATTGAATAATAATAAGGAAAATTTGTTGCAGACGGTGAATAAATAACATCGCAACTTTTTGATATACTCTGTGCAATATTTCCGAACTTATACCTGTTATATACTCTAAAAACCCTGTAGCTAAAGAGGAGTACTATTATTCTATTAAGCAATCTAGTGTGTATAGCATTTCTATACGCCATTTCAACTATAGAGACTCTCTGCGAGCTACAATATTGATTGAATATTCTACGATTCCTCTTATGCACAAATAGTACAATTTGATCATTCGGTGATGTTTTGATCAGACCTTGTATCAACCCATGAACGTATGTGTTGACTCCGCCCTGATAATTGGGGTTTACTTTTAAACAATTAATCCCTATTTTCATCTATTAGAGCCTTAATTTGGTCACATATATAAACTATCTGTGCTTCAGATAAATTAGGAGACGACGGTAGATTTATCCCTGTAGAATAGATAGCTCGTGCATTGGGCGCTACCGAATCAATACCCACATACGGTGGCAAAAGTGAAATTGGATAAAAGTAAGGGCGTGAATCAACACCTCTAGAATATAATTTCTTCATGAACACATCTCTTGAATTTATATCCCATTTGGGATTTTCTAAACAAATCATCCAGAATACTGACTTGTACCCACTTTTTTCTCTATTTAGGATTATCTGTTTATAATCTTTTAACTCTCTCATGTAATACTTATAAATATTTCTCTTTTTCCTCAATATCTCATTTATTCTTGATAATTGTGAGACACCTAAGGCTGCTTGCATATTAGTGAGTCGATAATTAAATCCAATTTCGGAATGCCAATACCGCTTGTCATTACTCATAGCGTGATCTCTGAGAAATCGAGCTTTTTCATAGAAATCTTTATTGTTGGTAGTAATCATCCCACCCTCTCCCGTTGTGAGTATTTTATTACCATAAAAACTAAATATTGCTGCATCACCAAAGGATCCAACTTTTTTTCCTTCAATTTCTGCGCCATGAGCCTCCGCGGCATCTTCTATGACTATCATATTATGCTTTTTTGCAATTGAGTTAATTGCCCTCATATCCGCTGGGTGTCCATATAGGTGAACGGCAATTATCGCTTTTGTTTTTGAAGTGATAGACTTTTCTATGGATGCCGGTTCAATGCATAGAGAAAATCTATCTATATCAACAGTCACAACCGTTGCGCCTGTATACTTAACAGCATTGGCGGTAGCAACAAATGTAATATCTGGAACTATTACTTCATCACCTAATCCTATCCCATATGATGCAAGTGCTAGATGCAAAGCAACAGTCCCATTAGCTGTGGTTAATGCATGTGATGTACCACAATACGTTGCGAATTCTTGCTCAAATTGGTTTATATAGTCGCCTAAAGATGAAACCCAACCGGAGGCAACAGATCTTCTTACGTAATCCGCGTCACTTTCAATAATTTCAGGAACGTAAATTGGGATCATTTATCCTCCTTAATTGCTACAAATGAATACAACCTTCCCGGTATTTTTTTTCTTGAATTGTGATACTGATTTAGAAGTAGAGATATTTTTTTACCAAAAAGCATTGTGATCCATTTTCCAACAGTTGACTGCATTATTTTTTTCAATATTTCTTCATCGGATAAATTCAGGTTGATTTGGTTTGAATATGGAGTGAGAACTTTTTTAACCATGAAACCAGCCTCTTTAATAAAAGCGATATAATCCTTCAAAGTATAGGCATTTTCACCCTTATAATATTGATGGTCTATTTGGCTATCCAAAAAGCGTTCCAAACTTTCACCATAATTATCTACAACATGATCTCTGATAGAAAGAAGCAAACCATCCCTTTTTAGTAGTCGATTAAATTCCTTAAGCATTAGCTTGATATCATCTGCATGGTGCAATCCTTGTCTAATAAATACCACATCATATGCTTCTGAATTTAGATTTGTATTTTCACCATAGCTATCTATCACGTTAATATTAGAAAGGTTATACTTTTTTGCCATAGAGTTAATTGCCCCGCGACCAACCGTTTCTGACGGGTCTGGTTCGATAGCATCTACCGAATATCCAAGTAACCCAAAAGAGATGGTTGAGATTCCATTACCAGCAGCAACATCTAAGATTTTGATGCTCTTATCCCTTTTATATTCATAAATAATTTCCTTAATAAGATTAAATTCATTTGATTTTGAATAACGGGAGCAATTTTCACTAAGATCATCTTCTAGATAAGCTGCACGAATCCATTGAGTATTTGCGCGGGACTTCCTCAGTAATACAATAGTTTCTTCCCAAGTTAATATTTCATTATTTTTAATTGACATCAAATACACGCCTCAATACCATACTAAGGTTCTTTGCTTTTTTTTCTGAATTATAATATTTAATTGGTATACCTATCCCACATCGATCGAAAATAAATTGAGCGTTCTTATATACTCTCGAATAATTGGATTCTATTCTAGATAAGTCATTAGAGATTACCCAGTCCTGCCACCTTTTTGATTTAAAAAAATTGATACTTGGTATTAACTCAAAATTTGCATCTCTTGCCGATATTCCATGATTGTACAATAATTTTAAAATTAATGTTTTACTGGTGTAAAGTTCAGAATTTATTCGAAGGTTAATTTGCGAATATGATGGAGTATTCCCAGCATTTTTAGCCCCAGTAACAATTTCAACACCCTCAATACCATCAAGGCATTTTTTGACAATTTCCACTGAATTTGTAATTTCACTGAATCGTTTTTTGTAAGCACGAAATTGTTCAAGCATAACTGCACAATTTATCTCAGATGTTCTGCCATTCCACGAGAGAATATCATGGTCCCTTACTCCATAATCCAATGTTTTGTCGCCCCAATGGCGCATGGCTTTCATCTCTCGGATAAATGTACTATCATTCGATACAATTATTCCACCTTCACCAGCCTGAATTGGCTTGCTTGAGCCAAATGAAAATACACCTACATCACCAAGGGTACCTACATATTGATCCTTAAATTTTCCAGAAAATGCCAGACATGCATCTTCAACTACCTTTAATTGATATTTTTCAGCAATCATATTCACTACATCCATATCCTCGATATTTCCCCAGAGATGAATTGGCATAATAGCCTTAGTGTTTTCTGTGATCTGATTTTCTACATCATGTTTATCCATTAAATATGTTTCTATATTCGAGTCGCAGAATATTGGATTAAGACCGCTATTCAATATCGAAAATGAATTTGCAACACACGTATCGACGACATGAATTACTTCATCATTATGCTTCAGCCCTAGACCCCGGAGAGTCATCTGTAGGGCCATCCCACCTGAGCTAACAACGACTGCCCCAGCCACATTAAAATAATTCTCCATCTCATCTTCAAGAATGTGATGTATTAGCTTTCTTCCATAGGACATATTCCAATTTCTTGATTTTAAGACCTGATTAACTAGTTTTTTTTCTTTTCCGAGGATAATTGGATAGGAGCGTTTTTTTAAAAGCATGACAATGTTTTTAACGATAAAGGCATGCTTATATTTTTCATATAATTTTTTCAAGCTTTCTCGTAAGAATATTTTCATATTTTTTTTACAACTCTGCAAGGATTTCCGGCACCAATACAATAGTCAGGAATATCCTGTGTTACCACGGAACCAGAAGATATAATTGCTCCTTTCCCTATATTTACTCCCTTTTGGATGATCACATTGAATCCAATCCACGCATCATCTTGAATTACTATCGGTGAAGATTTTATGTGAGACCAATCATAGTTAGACAACAAAGGAATATTCTTGCGAGTATTATCCAAAACAGACTTGAAAGCCTCTCGTCTTAATATATAATCTGTTGGATTGCCGTTGTGATCATAAATAGTAACATTCCATGACAGCATCACATTATTACCGATGGTAACGTTTTTGATACTGTATATTTTTGTATCATTGCCAATCCAGGTGTTGTTACCAATTGAAATTCTGCCGGCATCACTCTCATATATCAGCATGCCGTGTAGAATTGAATCATCACCCACCGTTAACATATTGTCATTCATATTTTGTACTCTTACCCGAAATGATTTTCCGAGAATACTATCCCCTATTTTGATATTTTTTGGATACTTCTTTGCAATAGCATACGGATCATAAGAAATATTCATTATTTTCTTCAGAATGCTTTTTAACATTATTTGCTCCAGATTTTAAATTCACCGTGAACCGGCTTAACCAGTCTTCGTAATTGAATAAAAATGATAGTCACCAATGGCGCAATTATAATAATTCGTGCATAAACAATCCCTGCGATTCCATAAATCCTACCAAGCATAATTGCAGTTGGAATAAACACAATGGTTTCAAAAATTGATAGGTATAGCTGAAGCTGTATTCGTCCTATACCGTTGATTATATTAATATTAATGATGCCAAATAAATGAATAATTGTATATATGCCCATAGCAATAGTCAAATCTGATGCTACTGAATGGTTCTGTCCTATCCACAATTTATAAAGAGTATCTGAACCCAATATCATCATGATTATGACCACTATCGCTCCTAACCACAAAATATACATTTTTCTTATGACACCTTTTATCCATCCGTATTCTTGCTTCACATAGGCTTCGGTGACAGAAGACCAAATTGGTGATAGTATTATTCCGAAGACCATCGTACTTAGGCCGAAATATTTATAAGCAATATTGTATGGAGTGACTTCAGCTGGCCCATAAAGCTGAGAAATAAGCAAGTTACTTGAGGTGAAAACGATCACACCCGCAATATTTATGAAGAAAAACTTTGATCCAACACCTATTAAATCTGCAAAATATGCCATATCCACATAACGTATTCTCGGCCTATATTCCTTATAGTCAGTCATAAACAAGTATATACTTGCAATGAGTAAAACAACTACAGGAGCCGCACTCATAACTAAGCCAAGATACAATAATGATCCGCTAGTAGTTTTTGTTAGAATATAAATTATTACCAGTGCTACTAAATTACCTGCTGGTCCTAAGCTGGCGTTGACCGCAGGTCGTTGATCTGCTAGCAGAATTTTCCCAATTAGTGATAGAATAAATCGTAAACAGAAAAACGTAAATACCACTAGGACTAAAACAGATAATTCTGTACCGTCGACCATGTCAGTATTTAGTATAGTAGACCAGTCCACAAGAGGACTTACTAACAAGTAGATCATATAGACTGCTGCCATTATTCCAAATAGAGCAAAATATGTTGTACTGATATATATCTTCGCTAATTCCTTATTATCACTTGCCAGGGATTCTGCGAGTTTATTTCTTAGACCCTGGCCAAGTCCAATATCAAAAAAGCTAAACCAAGCCAGTATTGAGCTTAATGTAATCCATATACCATAGCGAGTCGAATCTAGATAATTAATTGTGAGGGGAAGAATCGCATAGCTAACAAAAATTGAGATAAATTTAATAAAAAACGATGCCACTATGTGTTTTTTAATTCGGACGGATCTTACATGTCCACTTGTCATAAATTTTTTGATTGTATCAATCATGGACGATATATGCTAGTTCCGTATACTCACATGTCACATGGACTTGAGCCCAGGTGGAACAATATATAAATATTATCAATTGCACTATGACATGTTTCATGATAGCCACATGTATCTCGTTGACTGAGATGATACAAGTTTGTATTTTGTTATCCTTAATAATTCATACCCTCATTATTCTATTTTAACGATAGAGAAGCATGCATGTCTATAATTGAGGCTTGTATTAATCATCTTTGGAGAGAATTTAAGAATTACATATTTTACAAGAACACTCAATTCTGGTAACTGATAGAGTTCGTCACATGATTTAAGCAAATATCTTGTTTTGATTTTTCTAAAATTACTCATAATATCTTCATGAGATATATCAGTGTCCGGCAACAACATGAGCAAATCCCCAGATTCATACGATTCTTCCTCAATTTCCTTTATCCCATTGCCACTTAGATAATCGTATCCAAAAGATAGATCAATTTGATCATTCCCTTTAATTTGCATCGGCAACTGCCAGTTATCATTATATATGTCGTTGTCATAATTACTGCCAGCTGACATACCGAGCATATTTATTATCATTCTGGCGGAATATGATGCAGGATTTAGTCTTTTGCCAGGGGTGTAAATCTTTATAAGTTCATTTCTATTCTTAGGACGGTGATCCTCTAAATAATTGATGAGATATTCAGAATATCTTGTATAATTCAGGGATTTTGTCCTTGTGTATAGAATTTCATTAATACTAATTGCCGCTGAATTTAGCAATAAGATTATACCAAACAGTACTAACACTACCTTAATTCTGTAGTGATTACTTCTATATACTACATTTACTTTTGGCAAGCGTTTAAGGATATCCAAGTACCCAGATATCGACAATATCGCAAAAGGATAGACAGGTAATAAATAATGCGTAGAGTGAATTCCGAGGAAAATATAAGAAAGCATGAAAAATATGGCTGTGATGGAAATTACATTCATGGTTGACATCTCAATATTATAGCCAGCATGAAAGCTACCATGAGAGTATATACGATAATTAGCATAAATCATTATTGCTGGAAGTACGAAGATTATGATGGGATCTGATAAAGTATATAGTGTAATGTTTCTAGATAAATAGTAAATGAATCCATGACTATCAGGTGTAATCACGGAATGATAGCTACCTTCTGCAAATCCTGAGCTAATAATTACAATTCCCATCTGAATATTATGAAGTAATACGCTACCAAGCGATAGATAATATAGCTTAATGTCATTCCCAAACATGGATACTTGTCCAGATTTTCTAGTTTTGAAATATCTGTAATAAAGAAATATACCTCCAATACTCATTACTAGAGGAATAATAAAACTAGTCTCTTTCATATATAACGCAATGTTTAACGGAATTAGACTAAACCATCGGACCCATTTATAGGGAATGCTAAATTTATATACCTGTAGAAATATGTATAATGTCCACAAAATTAACAGTGTACTCTCATGCGGAGGAAGACGATAAAAGCTAGTCACAAATGAAGGTGTACCCAGAAGCAATAGCACATAATAAATACTACTACTTTTTATATTTTTGAAAAGTAGCAATGACATTATAGAAAGTGAACATAATGCTAATATATATTTGTAGAAAAAAATATATGTTGGATTTGTAGTTGCAAAAGATAATACCTGAACATCCAACTGGTATAATGGGAAATATCTATCACTCGCTGCGATAATCGGGTTGTATTGTTCCAATAAAAATTTAAATGGCTCGTATTTAAACATTCTCATGATCCATACCGAATCATCTAAATTCCATCCAGGGTGATAACATATAATTGGCATTAAGCTGGCCATAACAAAAATAGCAAAAATAGCAAAAAACAAATATTTCATATGAGAGTACGCTATTTTTATCAATTTCTTCAATCCACATTCCTTCATAAGAATAATTCTTTTTGAATTTCCCTATATATGATGGTGATAAAGCGTTTAGTATTAGAATTGCTCAACGATAATATCAGGTTGCCAATCAACACTTAAATATTATTAGATATCATTTCTTCATGAAAATACCGACAACGCTGGTGCCGAATGGCTTAGGCAAATTAAAATAACACTCCGCTGTTCCAATTTTTCTCAGAAATGCATTGATGATGAAATTGTTCTTCCTTAAATCACTGGTCTTCCCCTCATTTCTAAATATTTTACGTATTATCAATGCGGGGATATATATGTGACTAAAGAAATAATTGGAGTATAGCTTTTTCAAACCAACACCCTCAGCCAGACTATTCATACTCTTGATAGTATACCTTTTTTTATGCCCTAAATAGTTGTCGTGGTGAGACCATAGGTGCATAAAAGCGGGCAAAGTAATTAACACGATACTTCCTGGATCAAGATGGTATATCCAATTTTTCAACTCTTCTTCTGGTTTTTCAATATGCTCTAATACGTCCATAGCAAGAAGGAGATTGAAAGTATTCTCGCCTCTATTGAATTTTTGTATACCACCATCAGTTTCCAGCCATTTTGGAATATACTCATCCTTGATATTAGGATCAATTCCCACAAGAGATCGAATCTCTTTATGCTTTATTTTATTTTGAGATAAGTAAAATAAATTTTGCGCTGTCCCACATCCATATTCAATGATTTTTAAATCTCCATTGTCAATAAATGAAATTGCTTTATCTATATATTTGAAGCGTGTTTGAAACCACCAGTGGGATATTTCATCATCAAATGACATCGCACTAGATTCTTCTCTCAAATCCATAAATATTTCCTTACTAAGCGGTATAGCTCAATTGGCACCTTTAAAAAGTCAGAGAATTTTAGTTTTGAGCCCTTGATTTCTTGCCATTCATACAAAGGGACTTCAATACACAATTCATTAATATCCGCTGGATGAATGGCTTTCATGCGTAAAAATAATTCAACATCAAATATCCAATTAGATTCAAAGCCATCTCTGAAAAGATTGTCAACAATGCTATTATGAAATAACTTTGCTCCACATTGTGTATCATAAGTTGATATATCAAAAAGGATGGAAACAATAGTTGCAAATGACCGTCCCAGAAAATGACGAACTCCTGATCTCTCAATTTTTGCCCCAAGCCTCTTCACTCTACATCCTGTTAGGATCATAGCTTTTGTTCTACTGTATTCCTCTAATAAATGTTCTATCTCAGGCAACGGCGTTGATAAATCAACATCCCAAAAACCGTATAATTCAGAGTCAAGTTGTTTTATTGCAAACATCATTCCCTGCTGAATTGCATTAGCCTTCCCTGTATTTTGATCTAAATCAATAACATTTATTCGACTTGATTCCTTCTTTAATTCATTTAAAATCTCTAATGTACCATCCGTGCTCCCATCATTCACAAAAATATAAGAATATAAATTATTCTGAATAAATTCTAGCAGCATGACTTTATTAATTCGATCTTCTTCATTGAAACAAGGAAATATTATAACGGCTTTAATATCATATTCTACCATTTCTTTTCATTGCCTTCCTTAAAAAATAATATTCAATTTAAACCTAATATAATTGTCAGAATCAATTGTGCAAAAGCCCATAAAAAAGATCATTAAGATGTCATAATATCCATGCTTATTGGTTAAGAATATACCAATTAAATGTTTTTTCTAACCCCTCAACAAGATTATATTTTGGCTTCCAACCCATCTGTGTAATTCGAGTAACATCCAACAACTTCTGTTTTGTTCCATCTGGCTTAGATCTGTCATATGTGATTTCTCCTTCGTAACCAATAACTTTTCCAATCAGTACTGCCAATTCTCTGATGGACAAATCCCTTCCACTCCCAATATTTATATGCGTATTTCCGCCAACATACAAGTCTTCAGCATTCAGACTTTCCATTAGAAAGACGCATGCATCCGCCATATCATCTACATGCAAAAATTCTCTTCTCGGATTACCCGTTCCCCATACCTCTACCTTACCTGTCCCAGAACTTTTGGCATTATGGAATTTTCTAATCAATGCTGGGATTACGTGTGAACTTTTTAGGTCATAATTATCTCCAGGACCAAACAAATTTGTTGGCATCGCTGAAATAAAATTTGAGCCATACTGCCTGAAATAATTTTCACACATTTTTATGCCGGAAATCTTAGCGATGGCGTATGGTTCATTTGTTTGCTCTAGCGGACCTGTTAAAAGATACTCTTCCTTAATAGGTTGTGGACATCCTTTTGGATAAATACAGGAAGATCCCAAAAACAATAATTTCTTGACGCCAAACATATGTGAGCAGTGAATCAAATTATTTTGAATCATCATATTTTCGTAGATAAACTGTGCTCGATAGGTGCTATTTGCTAATATCCCGCCAACCTTTGCGGCAGCATCAATGACATATTCTGGTTTGCTCTTCTCGAAAAATTCATAAACGCACAGTTGATTTGTTAAATCATACTCTGGATATGGAGTAAAAACAAAATTGATAAAACCTCGCCTTTTCAGATTGCGAAGTATCGCTGAACCAACCATCCCAGTATTACCTGCTATGTATATCTTAGCCGATTTATCCACTAAAAGCCTCTTTTTTGCACTTTTTGAAGATCTGCACTAGCCATTAAGCTAACTAGTTCCGCGAATTTTGTTTTAGGTATCCATCCTAGAATTTCTTTGGCTTTCAAAGGATTCCCAAGTAACAGATCAACTTCTGTCGGGCGATAGTATCGAGGGTTAATATTCACTCTCACTTTTCCAGTTTTAACCTCTATACCTATTTCATCTTCTCCATGACCATCCCATTTTAGCTCCATATCAAGCTCCTTAAATGTGAGATCAGCGAATTCACGTATTGTATGAGTCTCACCAGTGGCAAGCACGAAATCATCAGGCGAGTCATGTTGCAGTATACGCCACATACCTTCAACATATTCTGGTGCGTATCCCCAGTCACGTTTTGAGTCTAGATTCCCTAGTGATAGTTTATCCTGCATGCCACACTTAATGCGTGCTGCAGCACGAGTAATTTTTCTGGTAACGAAGGTTTCTCCTCGGCGAGGAGATTCATGATTAAAAAGTATCCCATTGCAGGCAAACAAATTGTAGGCTTCTCGATAATTGGTAATTATCCAATATCCATACAATTTTGCAACTGCATATGGTGAACGCGGGTAAAATGGCGTGGACTCGTCCTGAGGTATTTCTACTACCTTTCCGTATAATTCGCTTGTAGATGCTTGATAGAATTTAGTATTGAGCCCTGTATCTTTAATAGCATCTAGAAACCTTAGGGTCCCCATGGCGACCACATCAGCAGTATATTCTGGCACCTCGAAGGAAACCTGAACATGGCTTTGAGCGCCTAAATTATATATTTCATCTGGTTGAATTTTTTCCAATAGTCGATTCAAGTTACTTGAGTCAGTCAGATCCCCATAGTGCAAGAATAGCCTTGAACCATATATTTCTTGGTTGTTATATAAGTGGTCAATTCTGCCCGTGTTAAATGAACTGCTACGGCGAATCATTCCATGAACTTCATATCCTTTTCCCAACAATAATTCCGCAAGGTATGACCCGTCTTGACCAGTAATACCCGTTATAAGAGCCGATTTCATTTTTTTACCTTTTTGAAAATAATTTATATTTCATTTTTCAATATCCTCGATTCTCAGGTTTAGAGTGACTTTCTCTATTACAGCCAGCTACTTTGCTTCAAGTATGTTCCGCCAACTGGATGTCCAGGTTAGACAGATATAGCCCTGTGGCTTCCTTTTCCTACTCTTTGCCTAAAACTCGAGCACCATCAATGACCCCACCCTCAAAAAGTACAATTTGAGACAAACTTTGATTGAAAAAGGAAGTTGACATCAGTCACAAAAGAAGAAAGGTTCGAGGTATTTCATAGGTTCACTAGCAGCCCTTGGATAACAAGAACAGGGCTTTACCATCCGGATGACTCTCGGTACGTAATTCAGATGAAAATAAACATGACATAGCTTACCCTTTTATAATAATCTTCTTTTATTTATTTTTTCAATTATCGAGATTATACAGCTGCTAACTTATTAATATTATTTATCATCAGAGTTATAATAGGAATTATAATAGGAATAATAATAAGAATATTTTCCCCCTAGACTTTCTTGACTCGCACCATTTAAAATCGCTCCGATCAGAGGAGCCCTTACATTCTTTATTGTGTCCAGGGCACGATCAACAGCCGGCTTTTCTGTTTGTCCAGCTTTCACCACAAGTGCTATTGCATCAATTTCACCTGAGATCGTACTTGCATCAGTGACCGCTACAATTGGTGGGGAATCAAAGAGAACCAGATCCCAATTTGATTCCAACTGATCAATCAGTAGTGACATCGCCTCGGACCCGAGAAGTTCAGATGGATTCGGTGGTAAGGCGCCAGCAGTAATAATACTTAAATTTTCAACTTTTGTGCTATGGATGATAGAATCTAAATCGGTGACCTCACCTATGAGGAATTCAGAGAGTCCTGGCCCTCTTGGGCGCCCAAATACATTATGTTGAACTGGTTTACGGAGATCTGCATCTACTAATAAGGTTTTTTTGCGAAGTTGAGCGAAAGCAATCGCTAGATTTGCAGTAGTTGTCGATTTCCCTTCACCCGGTTGCGAACTTGAAATAAGAAGACTTTTGATCTTTTTATTTACCGAAGATGCATAACTGACGTTAGTTCTTAACGAGCGGTAACTCTCTGAGATAGGGGATTTAGGATCCTCATATGTAATGAGACGTCGCTTAAAATCCGTACCCCCTTTTGAGGGAATACTTATTTTTTTAATTGAAGACTTCGGATTTGCGCCAACCATATCAGGAATAATTCCCAATATTACAAGTCCTTTGCGCTCTAAATGCTCAACTGCTTTGACTGTATTGTCCATAAATTCGCGTAAGAACGCATATCCTGCACCAAGTCCAAGACCAAGAAATAGGCCGATTATAAGGCTTATCTTTTTCCTTGGCTTGACTTTCATAGCCACAAGAGCAGGGTCAAGTATATGAACTTTGCCCAATCGGCCTGCTTCTGTAATCCTGGATTCCTCATATTTCTGTTTCATTGTGAGGTATAAATTTTCATTCAATTTTAGATCACGTTCAAGTCGGGCGTACCGTAACGTTTGCACTGGCAATGTTGTAAGACGAGCAGCCATCTGATCCACCAGTTTTTTATATTCTGAAGCACGAGAACGCGTTGAATGAACCTCCACCTCCTGCTCCACTATTTTGTCGAAAATATTCTGGGAAGCAGCAAAGGGATCCTCCTCGCTCCAACCAGAAAGAATTAGGGACTCAGTAATCATTGTGAGCTTGGATTTCATCTCAGAAATTCGTCGATTGAAATCGCGAGCTTGCAGAGCATTCTCATCCCAACCTTCATCAATCATTTGACCCACTTTTTGAGCCTCAAGTTCAGCAATTTTTCCCCTTAATGCCACAATCATTGGGTTGTTGGTATTGGTAATCTCTTCCATGAGTGCTTTTTCGTTCTCTGACAATTGACTTTTAAGATATCTTACTTTCTCCTGAGCCACTTCCAGTTCAGCAATGTTGGTGTAATAGATGGTCTCATATGAAGTCAAATCTTTAAGTAACAGCGCTGCAGAGCCATCCAATGAATAGATTTGATTATCAGCTTGAAAGGACTGAAGATCATTTTCTACCATTTCTAGTCTATTTTCATACTTCACAATCTGACTATCAAGAAAACTTAATACAAAATGAAGTTCTCCTAAACCCCCAGCCAAATCTAGATTTCGGTAAATATCAGAAATACGGTTCGCTAAAAAGACCGCATCCGTTGAATCACCAGAGTTAACCGCAATTTTTAGTACATCAGCATCTCTGACAGTCGAAATACTTGTATTTCTCCTTAATGATTCAACAATTTTCACCCGCTCGGAAAAATTTAGATCCTCTGGAACAATGATAATGTCGTCATTATTCCCAATCCATGTCATAAAATGATCCTGTAGGCGATAACGTTTACGCACATATCGCGTTCCAAATAAAGCTGATTTATCTGCAGAACCATCAGCAATCAGAGAATTGATCACCTTCTCGTGAAGATTATAGGAACTCAAAACCTCGATTTCATTTTGCAGGCGCTGTGCAGACTTGTTCAATCCAAAGTCAAACACAAAAGACGAAGGGTCAGCTTGGCTTTCTTTAATCATAACTACCGTCGTAGCCTCATAAACAGGGGGGGTTGTCCAGGTGTAATAGATTGTCATGACCATAACGATAGAGAATATGACCAGAATCGACCACCGATAACTATAGATAACACGCCATATTTCCTTTATATCAATATCATCTTCTTGATGTAATTCTGTGTTAGATGGTATGTTTGAACTTAGATCATTCATTCTCTACTCTTTTACTAGACCAAATAGCCATATTTCAACATTGAATTCGCTTTCCGTTTTATCTTTTTAATTTAATCATAGATAGTGAATGGGCAGGTGATTTTTTTTGAGAATGATGTGGATCAAGTAGCTAAATTAATTGATAATCATAGTCAATATTAATTCACTATCCATTGATGGGGATTGCCTCCTTTGCAACATGCCCGAAAAACTGAAAATAAATATTTTGGTATGATTATTGGAGAGTGCCAAGCGGCAGACTAATTAATAATTACTGAGAAACATTTGATTCTTTTTATTTAGTCACCAACGTACAGAAATGTAGCCCAGGCAGATTCAGAGCCGGCTGTTTCCATGCTATTTATATATCTTGCATTCATGTCAACCCTCCATTTATAGATATTATTATGCTGCAAACTTATGTACGATGGAATTTCCCAAGATTCACGCCAACCCACATAACTCGAGGGGCTCTGGATCATTCGAATGATTAAATCATTATTCTGAGCGAGGATTGTGATACAATAATCCTCCAACTCAATTGAAGATGAATAGACCCAATTCAATGACCTCAATGGGCTTAAAGAGTCAGTATAGCCATTAGGCGACATTCTATTGAAAGGAATTTGCGGCAACAATATATATCTCAACGAGTCTGAAAAAGTGCTACTGTTATCTGATATATCGTTTGATTTAAGCTTATAATAATAACTTGTTCTCATCTCAATTTCAGTATCTACAAATTCAGTCGGAGTATTTAGCTCAATTTCCAAACGGTATCTTAGCTCAAATTCTCCTAAGCTATCATTTTCATCAAAATACTCAGCACGATAAATTAGATAGGCCGAAATATTTTCTTCATAGTTTGGCTCCCACTCCAATAATATTCCTCCGGACTCATGTGCATCTATGCCACGTTCTGGCCATTCTTCTGGGAGGGATTTTTGAACCCAGACGGGAGGGGAAGGTGGCGTGGGGTCCTCGATATCCAATCCGCAGGAATGGATATTTAAAAATGAAATATTAATAGCTAAAAGTAGTTCGAAAGTCGAAGGTGAACAGCTCAGTCGAGGAAAGGCTGGCTGGCTGACGAAAGCAGATAGTTGTTTCAGTTGATTGATGATTTTGAACATGGGGGAAGATAAGCAATTGGGTTTAGTGTCCAAAGTCAGAAAGTCGAAAGTGAGAAGTTTCTAAATCATTTTGGAATGTATTTTTCCTACCATTGCAGAACAAGAATGCCCCACAATATGGCCAGTACTAATCCTGCTGACCGTCCTTTTAGTTTATGAAATTTAATTGGAATAACCCTTCTCTAATACCTGTAATGTTCCGGTTTAAAAGGACCTTCTTTTTTGATACCTAGATATTCTGCCTGATCTTCAGAAAGCTTTGTCAACTTGGCATCAAGATGAGCGAGGTGCAGTCTGGCCACTTCTTCATCAAGCTCCTTGGAAAGTACCTGAACACCATCTGCAACACTACCTTCATAAAGCGCCATCTGAGCCAATACCTGATTGGTAAATGACGTAGACATCACAAAGGATGAATGACCTGTGGCATTACCAAGATTTACAAGGCGTCCACGGGAAAGCAGCACGATTGATTTGCCATCAGGAAACTCAAATTTATCAACCTGAGGTTTGATATTGGTTTCAGTAATACCAGAGTGGTTCTCTAAGAAGGCAACATCAATCTCATGATCAAAGTGACCAATGTTGGCCAGGATAGCATTGTCCTTCATCTTTTCCATGTGCTCACCACGGATCACATCTTTACAACCAGTCGTGGTAACAAAGATATCACCGAATTCAGCAGCTTCTTCCATGGTCACCACAGAAAAGCCTTCCATAGCGGCCTGTAGGGCACAGATGGGATCGATTTCAGTTACGAAGACCTGAGCACCATATCCTGCCATGGACTGGGCAGAGCCCTTGCCTACATCACCATAACCAGCAACCACGATCTTTTTACCAGCCAGCATGATATCGGTACCACGTTTGATACCATCAGCCAAAGATTCGCGACAGCCATACTTATTATCAAATTTGGATTTGGTAACCGAGTCATTCACATTGATAGCAGGAAAAGGTAAACCACCCTCTTCCATCAACTGGTAAAGACGATGAACACCTGTAGTGGTCTCTTCAGAGACACCTTTAATTTCTGCATGCATCTCAGGATGCTGTTCTAAAATGACCTGAGTTAAATCACCACCATCATCCAGAAGGATGTTAGGACCTTTGCCATCAAAGTATAGGGTCTGATCAATACACCACCAGTATTCCTTTTCTGTCTCACCCTTCCAGGCGAATACAGGAACTCCGGTTGCAGCAATAGCTGCGGCAGCATGATCCTGGGTTGAGTAAATATTGCAGCTGGACCAGCGCACTTCAGCACCCAATGCTGTGAGCGTCTCGATCAAGACAGCCGTCTGGATGGTCATATGGATACAACCAGCGATACGAGCTCCCTCTAGTGGTTTTGAATCTCCATAACGCTTTCTTAGCTCCATGAGGCCTGGCATCTCTTTTTCAGCCAGAATCATCTCATCACGGCCAAAGGCGGCCTGGTTTATATCTGCTACTTTATAGTCTATCGTCTTAGTTTCCATATAACTTTCTATTTCTTTAATGCTTTGCTGACTTCAGCAGTCAGGTTTGTCTTTTCCCAGGGGAACTCATCTCTTCCGAAGTGGCCATAAGAGGCGGTTTTTTCATACATCGGACGTTTAAGCTTGAGATGGCTGATAATTGCTGCGGGTTTGAGAGGGAATACTTCCCGTACCATGGCTTCCAAGTCACTATTGCTATGTTTGGATGTGCCATGGGAGTCTACCAGTATAGAGATAGGCTCAGCCACACCGATGGCATAGGCCAACTGAACCGTACAGCGCTGTGCTGCTTTGGCAGCTACAATATTCTTAGCAATGTATCTTGCTATATAGGCAGCAGAACGATCAACTTTGCTGGGATCTTTTCCAGAGAAGGCACCACCACCATGGGGAGCATAGCCACCATAGGTGTCCACAATGATCTTACGACCTGTGAGACCGGCATCACCCTGGGGTCCACCCACAACAAAGCGACCTGTGGGGTTTACAAAAGTTTTAAGTGTGTTATAATCGACCAAACCTGCAGGCAGAACAGGCTTAATGACATGCTCTATGACGTCATCATACATCTGACCCTTAACATCTATCGCTTCTTCATGTTGATTAGAAATCACCACTGCCGTAATAGCTTCGGGTAAATGGGTCTCGGAGTTGTATTGAACCGTTACTTGAGATTTACCATCGGGACGGAGATAGGGAAGCTTACCGTTCTTACGAACTTCAGCCAGTCTTTTGGTCAGCTCATGGGCGATATAGATGGGCATGGGCATAAACGCGTCGGTCTCATCAGTGGCGTAGCCAAACATCATACCCTGGTCACCAGCACCCTGTTCGTGATCCTGATCATCTACGCCTTGTGAGATATCACCAGACTGTTTATCAATACTTACCAGAACTGCACAGGTCTTGTAATCAAAACCCATCATGGAATCAGTATAACCGATACGCTTGATGGTTCTCCGGGCAATGCGTTGGATATCTACATAGGCTGAGGTAGTAATCTCACCACCCACCATAACTAGACCTGTGGTTACAAAGGTCTCACAGGCGACTCTACCTTGAGGGTCTTTCTCTAATATGGCATCTAAAACGGCATCTGATATCTGATCAGCAATTTTATCAGGATGACCCTCCGTAACGGACTCAGATGAGAATAAATATGACATAATAATTCCTTATGTTTCGTTTTAGTCAACAACGATCACTTAATATTTT
>Ga0233430_1001444_pt1 | contig 33351 bp, 22 predicted proteins | sample SI_118_April2016_2_FD_179883 | JGI IMG/M metagenome (GOLD analysis project Ga0233430, IMG submission 179883) | Seawater microbial communities from Saanich Inlet, British Columbia, Canada - SI_118_April2016_150_MG | ecosystem: Environmental > Aquatic > Marine > Inlet | place: Canada: British... | reverse complement strand
TAAAAATGCTTCCGCAAAAACCTGACCCTATTTTATTTGAGCAGATTTTTGGACATCTAACTGCATTTAGTTCCATTCACTCTGCCAAACTGCCGCTTGCTTCGCCATAATTGGCGAAGGTATTGATCAAGGACTATATAAATAATTCTAGGAGGTGTTTTTCCTTCTAGTTTGGCATTCATTTCCAAGTCCTTGGCAAATTCTTGCTCAAATTGTGTCCAAGGCTTATCTTTTGATTGTTCTGAATAAAAAATAAGGTTTACGTCACATTCTTGCATAGTACGCATAATTTCATCTCTTATGCGTGAGCCAGCAAAAAAATCTCGCTTATCAAGTTTTGTTTTGATGTTTTTATTACGAAGCCATTGATCAATAGCATGAATTACATCTCCATTTACCCACGCGTAACTTATGAAAACAGTTGGTGAATTAGAGTTGCCTCTTGGGTCAGTGTCTGAAATAAAAATTGCTCCAAGTTCTACAGGGTTAAAATTGTTTGGGAAAGTCGTCTTAAAGTTTATCATGGCGCTTTCCAGTTTGACAGAGACTGTCGTATTATACAAATATCCACTCCCGCGACTTTGTTGTCTTGAGTAAGGGTCGTATTTGTATGTGAAAATACTGCCGCAAAGATTAGCTCTTGATAAATCAAAAGCTTTATTTTCATTAACTAAGGGAAAATTGCTGAGGTTAATGTTTGATAAATCTGGTATCCAGTTTGGGTGTGCTTCTCTGTATGCATTCCACTCTGCTATCCGTTTCTGTTTGATCAAATCAATAGCTTCTTCTTTTCTCATAGGTTTTCTCCCAAAGTGTTGCTTGATGTTAGTTTTTCTCTCTAAGTTTACCATTGCCTGGCTTTGTTTTTTTTTGTAATCGCTGTTTTGAGTGGTGTGTGTGGGGGGGGATTATCCCCGCCGTCTCGAATGGGGAACGAATACTCTGAAGGGCACAATGTAAATAAATGTTGTCACGGGTGGGGTCTTGAAATCAGTGAAAATTTGTAAATCTGTCCCTGTACGGTGCGAAGCGAAGCGCATCCGTGCAACATTTACAAATCCCGCTGAAACGGACTGGGAGGGTTTGTAAAATCATCGAAAATCCGCTAAATCTGCGAGAATCCGCGTTCTATAAGAGCCAATTAAAAATCAATCCGCAAGCATGTTAGAGCACACCTGCGGATCTAACTCCCGCCGCAGGTGGTATCCTTGGCGAGAGCTAAGAGCATTATAGCATCTCCTGCTCAATAATTCTTGTTCTAGTGGCGGGATTTCAGCAATTCTGGAGCGGTGATGATAATTCTTTTCATCTTTTTCTCCTCTTTGCATATTCAATTGCTTATAATAGCCAGTATGCTTTTCCCCTTTTAGAAGTCAAGCCAATACAGACTATCGACAATTTCAGTCAACCTAATAATCTGAGTTATGTTTAGCAGGTCGGTGCGGATTACCCTAAAGGGCACTCGTGAAATCCTTCCTCAAGGCATGAAAGCCCCTTTGGGGCTTAAAATACCCAGCCCATAGGGCTTCCATGTACTAAGGAAGGGTTTTTAGCCTGCGCGAATTCGTAAAAGATTCTTATCCATACCTCAGGCTAATATTTATCCCGACGAAAAGAACGCCTAAAAACACCCAAACCTTTGATAAAATTATGGCCATGTCTCATATCAAAAGAATTGCCTCCCTGCTCAACGCCAAGCCCGCCCAAGTGGATGCGACTATCCGCTTGCTGGATGAGGGCAACACCGTCCCTTTTATCTCTCGTTACCGCAAAGAAATGACAGGCTCTCTGGATGACGAGCAGGTTCGCATTATTGCAGATGAAATTCTGCGCCTGCGCGCGCTGGACGAGAGGCGTGCTACCGTTTTAAAAAGCATCGAAGAGCAAGGGAAATTAACCGCTAAACTTCGCACCGCACTTCTTGCCGCCGATTCGATGACTGCGCTTGACGATCTCTATGCGCCTTATCGCCCCAAGCGACGCACTCGCGGAATGATGGCGCGCGAAAAAGGGCTTGAGCCACTCGCAGGGCTGATCTTGGGACAATCGTTGAGCGGCTCTCCTGAAGAAGCGGCAGCCGAATACCTTAGCGATGATGTAGACAGCATAGAAGATGCCCTCCAAGGCGCGAGAGATATTATTGCCGAAAACATCAGCGACAATGCCAATATCCGCGCGGAGACGCGTGAGAAAGCACTCAAGTTCGCAACGCTTAGTGTAGAAAAAGTTAAAAAAGCGCAAGATGAGCGCACTCTTTATGAAAGTTATTATGCTTTTGAAGGGCGCGTAGATCGCTTGCAGCCTCATCAGATTTTGGCAATTGCTCGAGGGGAGAAAGCGGGGATACTAAAGGTGCGTGTCAACATCAATGAGCGGGATTGGCTCCAGGCTGTACAGCGGGAATTTGAAGAAGATATGCTCAGCCCCTTTGCCGAAGAATTCGAAGAAGCCATGCAAGATGCCGCAAAACGCTTATTGCTTCCCTCTATCGAGCGCGATGTGCGTCGCACACTCTCTGAGAGATCTGATTCTCACGCAATCCAGGTTTTTGCTACAAATTTGCGTGCTTTGCTAGGGCAGCCTCCATTGATCGGGCAAGTTGTTTTAGCCATCGACCCTGGTTATCGAAGCGGCTCGAAAGTCGCGGTCGTGGATTCAACCGGAAAACTGCTCGATACCGGCACGATCTATCCACACGCCCCGCAAAATGAATGGAGAGCGTCCCTTTCCCTCCTCGAAGAAATGATAAATCGTCATCACGTCACCTTGGTCGCTGTTGGTAACGGTACTGCATCCCGTGAAACAGAAAAACTTGTCGCAGAGTTGACGCGCAATGCGCTATCCACCAAATATTTAATTGTGAATGAAGCGGGTGCGTCGGTATACTCGGCTTCTCCACTGGCGCGTGCCGAGTTCCCAAATCTGGATGTTTCGATTCGCGGCGCAGTTTCCATTGCGCGCCGTGCGCAAGACCCTTTGGCAGAATTGGTCAAAATTGATCCCAAATCAATCGGCGTGGGCATGTATCAGCACGACGTGAATCAGAAAGATTTGGCGCACGCTTTAGATGGCGTGGTCGAGTCCGTTGTCAATCGCGTAGGAGTAGATTTGAACACAGCTAGTTCAGCATTGCTGACGCATGTTGCGGGTGTTGGGAACAAACTGGCGGAGCGCATTGTTTCTCACCGCGATAAAGAAGGCACTTTCAAGAACCGCAAGGCTTTGCTCCAAATCCCCGGATTGGGAAAAAAGGCCTATGAGCAAAGCGCAGGGTTTATGCGGATTCGAGATGGCGCAAATCCTTTGGATACTTCCGCCATTCATCCCGAATCTTATCCAATTGCGGAGGGAATTCTGGAACGCGCGGGGATTTCACCTGCTTCCGCTATGGATGAGCGGATAGCCGCCCTCGAAGCACTAACTGCTAAATCTTCCCTCGAAAATCTGGCTCAAGAATTAGGCTGTGGTCTGCCAACGCTGGAAGATATCCTCGAACAACTTCTCCGCCCCGGGCGTGACCCACGCAGCGATGCGCCTGCTCCAATTCTGCGCTCAGATGTTCTCAAAATGGACGATCTTGCGGAAGGAATGCACCTAAAAGGAACAGTCCGCAATGTGGTCGATTTTGGCGCCTTTGTTGATATAGGCGTAAAACAAGATGGCTTGCTGCATAAATCAAAAATCCCCTACGGCACAACGTTGAAGGTAGGCGATATTGTTGAGATTGAGATATTGAAAATTGAAGTCGAGCGTGGAAGAATTAGCTTGGGGTGGGTTAAAAAATAATTTCCTTGACAAAGCACCTAAACATAAAGAAGGTTCTACGCAAAATTTATGCAGAACCTTCTTTATGTTTATTTCAATCTTTGTGCACCCGGAGGGACTCGAACCCCCAACCAACTGATTCGAAGTCAGCTACTCTATCCATTGAGCTACGGGTGCGCGGGCGCAATTATATCCCTTTTGCAGGTATTTTGACTAGGCTTTAAAGCGTTCTAAATACTCCCCGTAGCCCTCTTCTTCCAGTTTTTCTACGGGAATAAAGCGCAAAGCTGCCGAGTTGATGCAGTAACGCAATCTCGTTGGGGTGGGACCATCGTTGAAGACGTGCCCAAGATGAGAATCGGCATGCTTCGAACGAACTTCGGTGCGCGGCACACCGATCTTGAAGTCAATGCGCGTATCAACATTTTCTTCCAATGGCTGGGTAAAGCTGGGCCAGCCACAATGCGCATCAAATTGGTCAAACGAGCTAAAAAGCGGTTCTCCGGAAACAATATCAACATAGATCCCAGCTTCTTTATTATCCCAAAACTCATTTCTAAAGGGTGGCTCGGTAGCTTCGTGTTGAGTAACTTGATATTGTTCAGGCGTTAGGCGTTCTTTCAATTCTTTGTCAGAGGGCTTTTTATATTCTTTCATTTGACTTTCCTCTTTATCATACCTGTAAAATTATCCACCAGCGATCTTTACTTTATACCCCAGTTTTTCTAATACATCTGCTATTTTCTTGCGGTGTTCACCTTGAATTTCTATCACATTATCTTTTACCGTGCCGCCGCTTCCGCAACTTTTTTTGAGCTTTTTGGCAAGTGCTTTTAACTCACTTTTTGGTAACGACAAGTTCTTGACCAGAGAAACAGGTTTTCCACCGCGACCTTTCGATTCGCGGTGGATGTAAACCGTCTGTTTTTGTTCTGAATGCTTTAAAGTTGGCAATATCTATCCACCTGTTTCTCGATCACTTTTAGGCTATCTTCCCAGAACTTCTTTTCACGAATATTGATTCCGAAGCGGTCGGCTAATTCTGCTGCGCGCCCTTCGCCGGTGCTGGCAAGCAAGTTGATATAGTCCGGGATGAATTCGTCGCCCCGTTGCTCGTAAATCGCGTAGAGTCCTGTTGCAAAAAGCAGTCCAAAGGCGTAGGGGAAGTTATAGAACGAGAGTCCTGCCGAATAGTAGTGCGGTTTCCATGTCCACATATATTTATGCAAATATCTTTCATCAAGCCCGTCGCCATAAGTTGCTTTCTGCGCTCTCTCCATGATCTCGCAGAGATCTTCGGCGGAAAGTTCTGCGTCAGCGCGGCGTTCGAAAACTTCTTTCTCGAAAAGGTAGCGAGAATAAATATCCACGATCACCTGGCTTGCGCCGAGCAGAGAAGTTTCCAGGATGGATAGCTCTTCAGCGGGATCTGTGGTCTGCGCAAGGACGGCGTTGACAACCACCGTTTCGCACATGATAGATGCGGTTTCAGCCAGTGTCATTGGCGTATCGCCCTGAAGAGCTGTTTTGCCTGCGCTGTAGATACATTCGTTGTGAAATGCATGACCCAATTCGTGCGCGAGCGTGGAAAGTTGGTCAAAAGTCCCGTCAAAATTGGACAGGATCCGTGATTCTCGAACATTCGGTACGCCCATGCAGAATGCTCCGCCGCGTTTCCCGACGCGCTGTTCGGCATCGATCCAGTTTTCGCTAAAGGCACGTTGAGCAAGGTCTTTTAGTTTGGGTGAGAAGCCGCCAAATTGTTCAAGAATGAATTCGCTTGCTTCCTGATAAGAGTATGTTTTGTTTGAATCACCAACTGGAGCAAAAACATCCCACCAGGGCAGCTTTTTTTTGCCAAGACGTTTTGCTTTGGCAAGAAAATAGCGCTGGAACATAGGGAAAGAGTCTTTCATTGCCTCAAGCATGGCTTCAAGCGAGGCTCTATCCATACGGGCGGCATCAATGGATGCGTGGAGTGCATCCTCACGCCCGCGTCGCTTATTGAGCGTATTTACTGTACCCTTAATGCCGTTCATAGAAGCTGCCAAAGGCTCTTTTACAGCCTCCCATGCTTCCATTTCTGCTTCGTAAGCACGCTTTCGAACATCTTCATCTGGATGAGAATGCAGATTGATCAGAGCGGGCGAAGAAAGTTCTTGCATTTCACCATCTAATTCAAAGTTGATCTTCATTTGTGACGTGACTGTACCTTGTAACTTTTCCCAGCCGCTTGTGCCGCTCAGGCTCAGTTCTGCTGCCAAAGCCTCTTCGTCTGAGTTCATCAGATATTGACTTTGCTCTGCAGTTTCCTGTAAGAAAAAGGCGTGTTCGCTTGCAGACGTTGAGTTTTCAATGATCTCTGGCAGTAAATGGGCTACAGAGCCAATCCATTCTTTTGCTTGAATGCCCAACATTCGTAAACGGACTTCGGTCTGCTCAAATTGAGAGAGAATTTTCTTTGCAAGTTGATCGAAGGAGTCTGTGGTGATAAAAGAGTAAATAAACGCGCCCAAAGTCTCGGCTAGATCGTAGCTCTTATTGAAGCGAGTGATCAGCTCTTCTGCCAATGCAGCAAGGTCTGCGACGGAAGAGTCTGGGGTATTTTGCGAAATCTTATTGCTAAAGAAAGTTTCAAAGTCATCGATTTGAGTTGATAGTTTCTTTAATCCGGCATTGAATTCTGGTGAATCAAGGCCAGGGTATACATTCGATAGGTCCCAATGAGGGGGTGTTGTTTTTTTCATCTAAGCTCCTGTTAGGGTAAAGATTTTTGGTTGTGGGTAAATTGAAGTGACGCGTTGATTCTGCGAGGAGCATGTTTTTGCGACGAAGCAGTCCCATCATCTGAAAAACGAGATTGCTTCAGCGATAAAACTGCTTCGCAAAGTCATCATCACTTATTGTTTTACCACTACCAGATTTTTTTTGAAATCAAAGTGCCCATGACAGCATCAGGCCAAAAATGGCGATCAGCAAGCCAAAGTGCAAAAATAGATTTGTGGTGGCTAGCCAGCTTCCAGGGAAAATGAATTGGAAGAGCAAATTAATAAAGATCAACACCATTCCAAGCATGGGAATTAGCCCCTTGCGTGGAGCCAGATACTCAGAAAACTCATCCAATGATGTTGAAAGTGTCTTTTTCTTTTTTTCTACCATTATATTTCCTCTTCAGAGCTTTGGTCTTCGGGGAGAATTTCCCATCCATCAAACTGCGCAACCAAGCGGCCGGGCAAACGCCCTTGTATCATTACACCGCCGCGCTCATGTTCAATTTTTTCAATTTGCCCTGATTCGTGAAAGATAGAAATGAGATTGCCTTGTTGGTAGGGGAGTCGCACAAGAATAGGCGTATAAGTTTCGTAAAGGCTTTTTTGCAAAAGTTTTTTTAGCGCCGGAATGCCGATTTTTTCTTGTGCGGAAACCGCAATAGCGCGCGGATAATTTTCCAAAGTCTCTTGCGCCGTTTCCTGGCTGGAGAGTAAGTCGATTTTATTGAGCGCCGTGAGCACAGGGATGTGGGCTGCATCGATGCCTTCCAGGGTTTCTTCCACAGCTTCAAAATGATTAAGTGCGTTAGGATGAGATATATCAACAACATGCAAAAGTAGGTCGGCCTCTGCGATTTCTTCCAATGTGGCGCGGAATGCAGCAACAAGCATGGTCGGGAGTTTTTGGATGAATCCAACCGTATCGGTAAAGAGAGATTGATAGCCACCGGGCAATTCTACGCGTCTCGTTGTGGGGTCAAGCGTGGCAAAAAGTTGATCGGCGACGTATACATCGGTTTGCGCCAATTGATTCAGGAGCGTTGATTTTCCGGCATTCGTATAGCCAACAAGAGCAACAATTGGCATTCGTGATTTTTTCCTTTTATCACGATGTCGCATTCGGTGGGCGCGTACTTTCTCGAGCTCCTCTTTGATATGAGAAATTCGCTTTTGGATAACACGTCGATCTACTTCGAGCTGTGTTTCGCCGGGACCACGCAAACCAACGCCACCCACGCCTCCTGCACGTCCGCCACCGCCGCCTGCCTGGCGGGCAAGATGTGTCCATGCGCGTGTTAAACGGGGTAGGTAGTATTCATATTGAGCCAATTCCACCTGCAACATCCCCTCGCGTGTTTTTGCGTGTTGGGCAAAAATATCAAGGATAAGAGATGTGCGATCCAGCAGACGGAGATTTTCCCCCAGCAACTTTTCTAATTCGCGTTGATGGCGTGGAGAAAGCTCGTCATCAAAAATGACGACTTGGCTAAGCGTGTCCTCTGCCAGGGCTTTCAGTTCATTAACTTTGCCTGCCCCGATAAAAGTTTTTGCATTTGGGCGGCTGAGTTTTTGGGTGATTTCTCCAACAACTTCCAGACCGGCAGTATCTGCTAGCAAAGCAAGTTCGTCAAGGGAATCGTCAAGAGGAAGTAAGCCCTCCTTCCCAAAAATTTCAACGCCCACGAGAAAGGCTTTTTCTCGTGGGGCTTTTGATGGATAGGTGTTTTTTTTACTCATTCAATTTTCTTTGTTTTCTGTAGGATTTTTTAATTTGTAGGCGTTTCAGACCCAAATAACTTTTCCATTTTGGGGTCAGCAGCTTCGCTACGGTCGGGGAGCAAAATGTGGAAAGATGTTCCGGGGCAAGTTTTTTCATCGCAACCAGGAGAGTCAACCCAAATCGTGCCTCCGTGTGCTTCAATGATTCCGCGTGTGATGGGAAGCCCTAATCCAGGACCGCCACCTTTGAATCCAGTTTTGCTGCTAGAGTGGAGCGACGCCTTGCCAAGCTGATTGAACTTTTCAAAAATACTTAGTTGATCTTCAAGGGAAATGCCAATTCCTGTATCTTTAATAGTAACCTCAAGGAAACCCGGGAGTTTTCTCCCATCAACAATGATCTTTCCCTTGTCTGGGGTGTATTTAATAGCATTGGTCAAAACATTGCGAAGTGCCTGATGAATGCGCTCAGGGTCAGCAAAGATTAATTGATCGTCGCCTTCAAAAGGGTTTATTTCCAGGCTGATTTCGCGGGCTTCGCAGCTGGGGCGTAGTTCTTTTTCTAAAAGCCCTAAAGCTTGTTTCAACCAAAGGGGCTGAAAATTTAACGAAAGGAGGCTATTGTCTATCAATGAAACATCGATCATATCGTTGATGATCTCGCGTAAACGTTTTACGCCACCTTTTACACCATCGAGAAGATTTTTTGCACCAGCATCTGTGATGCTCTCAATGATCATTGAGGTATATCCCTCAATTAGGGTTAGAGGCGTTTTCAGCTCGTGAGCTGCTACCGAAATAAAATTAGACTTGCTTCGGTCGAGTTGCTCCAGTTTGTTTTGGATCGTTGCTAATTCGTTTGCCATATAAGCAACGCGCTTATCTGATTCGTAGTGTGAAGCCTTGGACAGTGCGTAGGAAAAAACCAAAGATGTAGCGCTGAGCAATTCAAGCGATTCCTCTGGGGAGAGATTTTCTTTCGCGACATCAAAAGTGAAATTATTTGCTCTTGCTACTAAAGTTGAGAGATTATATTGTCCTTCTGCAAGGTCGCTCTCAGTGGGGGAGTTTGCCCAATCAAAAAGAACAGGATCTATCCACGAAGGATCGCCGCTTAAGATTGCTTGCTCAAGAAGATTGAAAAAACGAGCAAGTTCTTTCTCGAAATTCTCGCGCACGCCAGCTCCACGCGCCAAGTCACGAGCAAGGCGATGTATCCAAGGTTCTCGAATTTTTTCAAGCAGATTCTGTACTGTCATAAGTTTCTCTGTTAGGCAAAAAATAGCATTCTGTGATGATAGTTCTGTAACTTTACCTTTTGTTTTTTAGCCACGACAAAACTGTATCGCCGACTACTTGCAAACTTTCTTTTGCTATTTTATCAGCGGTGTCTTCAGTTGTGTGCCAGTATGGATAATCAAAGTCTATAATGTCTATGGCGGGCATCCCCGCTTCTAGAAATGGGGTGTGGTCATCGAGCATTGAGAATTTTTCTTCGGGAATAAAAATATTCTCATATCCCAGCTCTGCTGCTTGTGCCCAAATTTCTGCACGAAGTTTGGGGTCAGAATTTCTTTCAAGATAAATATTCAGGTCAGCATCGCCGAGCATATCAAGGATCACTACGGCCTCAGGATTAAGCGTGTAGCCATCAACAAACGCTCGTGAACCTAAAATCCACTCCCATGTGGGGATGTTGCCATTATCTTCCAGATCAAAAAAAACCAGCCAGATGGATGAATGAGGAGGAGGCTGCTGCGCAGGGATCGTTCGTGCTAACTCAAGCAGAATTGCCACGCCAGACGCACCGTCATTTGCGCCGAGAACGGCTTGATTCCGCTTTTCAACATCTGGGTCATGATCAGCATAGATGCGACTATCGTAATGCGCACCGAGAATGATTTCAGGTTCGATCTCGCCATGAGATGCGACTAGATTATACCCTCTATGCCCAAATTTCTCGAAAGTTTGAACCTCCACTTGCCAGCCTGCGGCTTCAAGCTCTTCCTGCATCCATGCGCGGATTTGGGCATGCGCGTCAGAATCGGGGATGCGCGGCCCCAGCTCTGTTTGGTGGTAAACATCTTGAAGAGCGCGCTCCCCGTCAAATTTAACGGGAGCAGGCTCAGGTTGCGGGCGAAGCGAGGAATTTTTCCAAATGAGTATACCGCCCGAGACAAAAAACAGGATTGAGAGCAGAAAGATGATCGAGTTTTTCTTTTTCATAAAAATTGCGCGTAGTCAATCACATAAGTATTAAATAGACTGTAAATAATTCTCTAAATCAGACAAGGCTCGCTTTGCACGGAGAGCAGCTCGTTCTCTTTTGCTAATTTTCTTACCATTCTGCTCCAAAGGTGGGAGAATGCCGAAATTTGCCTTCATCGGCTGAAAATCTTTGGGCGTAGCGTGGGTAATATAATGAGTAAGTGCCCCGAGCATAGTTGTTTCAGGGAGCTGCAGAGGGGGAGTTTCGTTAATAATACGGACAATATTTTGCCCTGCGAGCAAACCTGTGGCAACGTTACCAATATAACCTTCGACGCCGGTAATTTGCCCTGCAAAAAGAAGGTCGTCGCGGTTATGGAATTGGAGGGTGGGGCGTAGGAGACGCGGAGAAGCAATAAAAGTGTTGCGGTGCATTTGCCCATAACGCGCAAATTTGACCTTTTCAAGTCCGGGGATCATCCGAAAAACGCGCTCTTGCTCGGGGAATTTGAGATTGGTTTGAAAACCGACAAGATTATAAAGATCGCCCGCAAGATTATCCTGACGTAATTGGAGAACGGCGTAAGGGCGTTTGCCTGTGCGGGGGTCTGTCAAGCCAACAGGGCGAAGAGGGCCAAAAGCGAGAGATTTTTCTCCGCGCTCGGCAATGATCTCAGCCGGAAGACAGCCTTCAAAATAATTGTGTGCGCCTGCTTTGACCCCTTTTTCTATTTGCAATTCAAAAGAATGGAGTTTGATACGTTCAGCCTCCAGCAGGGCTTGCAAGAAATTATCATATTCTTCTTTGGTAAAGGGACAATTGATATAGTCTCCTTCACTCTCTTCGCCGCGATCATAGCGCGAGGCACGAAAGGCGATCTCCATATTGATACTCTCGTGATAGACGATGGGCGCGAGGGCATCAAAGAAATAGAGATGTTCTTCGCCTGTGAGTGTAGCTATGGATTGCGAGAGTTTTTCAGAGGTCAACGGTCCCGAAGCAATGATCGTTGGCTCTGCCGGGATTTTTGTTATTTCTTCTCTGATTATTTCGATATTAGGGTGATTTTCGATCTTTTCAGTGACGAGTTGGGCAAATTTTTCGCGATCAACGGCTAAAGCCCCACCTGCAGGGACAGCGGTTTCTTCGGCGCAGATAAGCAGCATTGAGCCCATTCGGCGCATTTCATTCTTGAGCAGTCCAGAAGCACGGTCAGGGAGATTGGAGCCAAGCGAATTTGAGCAGACGAGTTCGGCTAAATCTCCGCTTTGATGTGCGCCAGTTTCTTTTTTAGGGCGCATTTCACAGAGTTTTACGTGAATATCTTTTTCTGCGGCTTGCCATGCTGCTTCGCTACCAGCAAGTCCACCGCCGATAATTGAGATTGTTTTTGTTGGTTTCATAGGACAATTCTATCATCGGAATATCCTTTGCTGTACTGTATAATTAGTGCAGATACTTCTATCTGTTGCATTATATGGGTACGCATTATGCAATATTGGTTTCCTGCTAATAGAGCGAAAATATGACAAACTCAAAAGCGATCATCTCTGCACTGAAAGAAGCTTGTCAGATCACAGGGGCAGATTGGGCTGCATGTGCTGAGCGTAATGAACGTGACAGCGCGGCATGGAAATTTGAATCCCTTTATAAAGTAAACCAAAAGAGACGCGTTTTTGCGGAGAATTATTTTAATTTAGGCACCGTAGACAACTGGCTTTGTGGTGCTTTGACAGAGGGGAAATCTCGTTCACGGAAAATTCCAAACGATCTAGACTTAGGCTCTGTGCGCTTATACGCTTTTCCTGTTCAGGGGACGCAAAAAATAGTTTTTGTGGGGGGGAAGGAATTAGAAAAACAAGAGAAAAGGATTTGGCAACTTCTCGCGAATTCAGGGAGCTTTTCCCAGACAAATAGTTTTGAATTGCAGCCAGCAGACGCTTTTATCTTTGGGGGTCAAACGGCTGTTCCTTATGACCTTTCTGGTTCTTTGGCACGTATTTTGGCACGGATCGTGCAATATGTCCCCTGCGATAGAGCTTGGCTAGCTATTTACGATGATGGTGCATTAAAAGTCGAAGCTCATTGGCATTTTTCTGAGCTTTTGGGAGAAGAGCTTTACTTGGATGACGAGGGGGTGCTTTCTGAAATTAGGAAGACATCTAAATCTATTCTTATCGAGCGAAATGATCCTGAATGGAAAATCATTCCAGCAGAGATCAGGCCAGATGATGCAGAAGTTTGGGTAGCTTTGCCACTAAAGACAGGTCAACGCCAGGTAGGTGTTGTAGCACTTTCGAGGGATGAGGCTTTTAGTGAAGATGAATGGCTCAAGTTGCAGCAATTCAGCTTATATGCTGCCGCATCTGTTGAGATTTTCGTCACTTTTTCGGAAATGGCAAATCATCTAAAAAGACAGGCAATGCTGAATGATTTTGCCTTAATTGTTTCCTCTGCACAAAATCTTGGAAAGATCGTTCGTCGAGTTTTCGCGTTATTAGAACGCATTTTTGGCACGGAAGCCCTTTCCCTTTTCTTACTCTCGTCTGATGCCAGGACACTAAGAGAATACCGAAACAACGAACGGCGTATAGCACCACGTACAGAATTTGTTAAGGGCCATCCCGTTGAAAAGTTTATTAAAGATGGGAAGAATTCTCGTCTTGAAAATGTAGCTGAAAATGATTATCGCTTTGCAGATGAAGAAACGCAATCCGCTTTACTTGTTCATCTGAAATATAGGGGAGATGTTATAGGTATTTTGACTCTGGAGAGTAAGGTTCTTTCTGCATTTAGTGGATATGACGAAAATTTACTTGTTGTTATCGCAAGCCATTTGGCTGGTTTGGTGGAATACGGTCGGCTACGTGAAGAAGCAGAAGCACGGGCACGTAATCTTGGCCTGATCCACGAGGTAATCCAGCAGGTAATTGGTTTGACAAATGTTAATGAGGTTGCTCAGATTACCGCAGACTTGCTTGTCAAGCATTTCTCTTATGAACTTGCTGTCCTCCTGCTTGAGGATCGTTATAATAAACTTGATATCGCAGGAATTAGTGGGAAAGCATCCTCGCTGGTCAAATCTGCTTTTGAGAAATTCGAATATCCAAATCGTGAAGGAATTAGTGGAATGGTTTTTGCAACAGGTGAAAGCATCATGGTGGATGATGTAAGCAAAGAGCCTGCTTATAAAGCTGTTCCTGAGTGGGAAGTTGGCTCAGAGATTTGTGTTGCGCTAAAGGATGGCGATCGTATTTTGGGGATTATTGATGTTGAATCTAGTATGAAAAATGCCTTTACACATAATGACCTCCTTGCTCTTGAATCTCTGGCAGGATTTCTAACCAGTGCTATTTCTAGCGTAGATCGCTATCAGATGCTTCAGGACACTATTCAAATTTTGCAGACCACTCAAAATGAACTTCAAGAAAGAATGGAAGCGCAACGTGAAGCTGAGAGCAGGCTTGTGCAAGCCGCAAAACTTGCCGCAGTCGGCGAGATGGCTGCCGGCGTAGCCCATGAGCTTAATAATCCGCTTACAACCGTTGCGGGGTTTTCAGAACTCGTCCTTGCCGATCTATCTCCTGATGCTCCACAGCGAGATGATCTTGAAATGGTCTTGCGTGAAGCAAAGCGCGCACGCAGTGTTGTTCGCCGTTTACTTGATTTTGCGCGTCAAAGCGAAAGCATCCGTATCCGTGCAGATCTAAATGAAGTGGTTGAGGATGTTGTTGCGCTCACAAACCATCTTCTACAGACAAGTGACGTAGAATTTGAGATGAAATTAGGAAAAGAGCTCCCTTGGGTGCTTATGGATCGTGATCAAATAAAGCAAGTTGTTTTGAATTTACTCCATAATGCAATCCATGCAATGCCTAATGGAGGCAAGCTTTTCCTCCAAACGGAAGAGCGTGAGAAAAAAAGCCAGCGATGGATAGCAATGTCTATACGAGATACAGGTAAAGGGATTACAGCGGATGAGCTTGGACGGATTTTTGAGCCTTTCTTTACAACCAAGGCGGATGATGGGGGTACAGGGCTTGGACTTGCTGTCAGCTATGGCATAATAACCGATCACGAAGGATTTATTGATGTAGATAGTACGCCAGACGAGGGTGCTTGCTTCACCGTTTGGCTACCCATTGAGGAAAAACACTGATGGCTACCCCATTTATTTTGATTGTAGATGATGAGCCGGGCATTGCAAAGCTCTGCGAACGCCTCCTGACAAAGGCTGGGTTTCGTACTTTATCATTTACTGACCCCAAAAAAGCGATGAACTATTTGCGCAAAGAGCGAGTTGATCTTCTCCTCGTTGACATCCGCATGCCTGAAATTGATGGCTTTGGTGTCGTAACTTTTTCAAAAGAGCATCAGCCTGATATTGCTACCCTGATCATGACTGGTTTTGGTACGGTTGAAACTGCCATCAAAGCACTCAGAAAAGGGGTAGACGGGTTAATTCTGAAACCCTTTGAAGATGGTAACGAACTTGTCGAGGCGGCTATTCAGGCTCTTGCAGACAACCAGCGCAAACGTGATGCAGCACACACAGAAGCCTTACGTCCGCTTTTTGATGTAACAGAAGCCTTTTTAACGGTAACACACCCAGAGCGCCTGCCAGAGCTAATTGTAGATGCTATATGCACCCACCTGCGTTGTGAAAATGCTGCGTATTACCAACGTTTGAAAGAGGGTGATGAAGAGTTAACCTTGCTTTTTAAGCGTGGACAAGTTCAAAAGGAGAGCGATGCGGGGGGAGATATCGACAAGATGTTCATCGAACTTGAGGAAGATAGAGCTCTCATAAGAAGTGCTGAAACCGAGTATCCCGGTTTGTATGAAAAAGAAATTGGCTCTGCACTTTTTATGCCCATAAATCATTCAGGTATTCAAGGTTTGCTTTATGCAGGCAGGGATATTGGACAGTCCTCTTTTAGGGAAATTGATTTGGATACGCTTCTAATCTTGTCACGCCAGGCGGCTGTCGCCATTGAAAATGCGACGCTTTATGCTGAATTGCGAGCGTATGTAAAACAAGTAGAAGATTCGCAAAAAGCACTATTGCAAGCTGAGAAAATGGCCGCTGCAGGTCGCTTGACCGCCTCTATTGCTCACGAAATCAATAATCCTTTGCAGGCTGTACGAAATTGCCTACACCTTGCTGGACGAGAAGATCTCCCTGAACCCAAGCGAGATGAGTATTTTGGCTTGGCAGAAACAGAATTAGAGCGTCTCACAACTACCGTACAACGGATGCTAGATTTCTACAGACCTGGCACAGTAGCCCCCACAGAGATTAGTTTAGGCGAGATTTTGAACCATGTTTTGGGCTTGATGGCAACACAGCTTCAGAAGCGTAATGTGATCGTGAAAACCAAATTGCCCAAGAAGCTTACACCTGTAATGGCAGAGAGCGCACAGTTACAACAAGTTTTTCTCAACTTGATCCTGAATGCTTATGACGCAATGCCCACGGGAGGAAATTTAGAAATCACCGCCCGCAAAAAGAAGGGAAATGTAGAAATTTCTTTTCAAGATGAAGGTACAGGCATTGAGTCAGAAGATCAGGCTAATATATTCGAGCCATTTATCAGCACCAAAGAAGGTGGCACAGGGCTAGGACTCACCGTGAGCTACAATATTATTGCTGCTCTTGGCGGCGAACTGGAGCTTTTACAAAACGACCGTGAAGGCGCGTGTTTTCAGGTCACTTTACCGATCGGAGGCAAATAATGTCCCCTACTATTTTAATTGTAGACGATGAGCCTGTTGCTCTGAAATCTCTAAGCGATATTTTGCGCCTGGAAGGCTATACTGTTGAATCTGCTCACAACGGACAAAAAGCGATCGAGTACATTCGTAACCGTTATGTTGATCTCATGATCGTTGATCTAAGAATGCCCGGAATTGACGGCCTCGAAGTTGTACGGATCACAAATGAAATTTCAGCAGATACTGAAGTGATCTTACTTACGGCTTTTGGGACAACAGAGAGCGCCGTTCAGGCCTTGCGCCTTCGTATTCATGACTATTTGCTAAAACCGGCATCTCCAGCGCAGATTTTAGCCAGTGTCCGAATGGGTCTCTCTCGTCGTGAAGATAAATTACGTGCTCGTGAAGGATATACAGCCGACACCCCTCCGGATGAACGGGTTGCTACCGTTAAATTGAAAGATGGTACGGTCATTGATCTTTCTCGCCGCTCCATAAAGCACAATAAAAAAGAGACTCACCTAACTCCGGCGGAGGGGCGGCTTTTGCGTATATTTATTGAAAATGTCGGGCGTGTTTTCTCGCATAGAGAATTGGTTTTGCTTGTACAGGGGTACGAAACAGCGCAGCACGAAGCCCCTGAAATTCTTCGTCCGCTTGTGAGCAGGTTGCGGCAAAAAATAGACAAAATCCCTTCGCTGAAAGGATCTGTTGTCAGTGTGCGCGGCAAGGGCTATGTTTTTGAATATAAAATGGAGAAAATCTAAAGCGAAAACTATACTCAGACCCGAAAGGTTTTTTCTCGAATCCGTACCTCAAAGTGATTTTTCTGGATTAAATGCCTTTCAGCTCGCGTTGTTGGAAACCTTTCGGGTCTTCGGCGGACTTTTCTGGCAGTTTCTTAGCTATGTGGTCCCCAAGGAATATCAGGCGGGAGTTGGTGGGGAGCGCGGATCCAATTAAGCCAGCCTCCAGGCCCTTTGCGCGGTTCTTGTTTTTCAAAGCGTACAAGCAAGAGACTTGCGATCAGGCCAAGCACGCCAACCCATTGGAGCGGACTCAGCTTTTCCCCCAATAATAAATAACCAGCCCCAACGGTGACTATCAATTCGCCCAGCCCTAAAAGTGCGGTCTGCATCCCGCCTATGTGCTTGACGCCCAAGAAAAGTGTCAAACGGGATAAGAAAGTAACCAGCGTTAATCCAATTACGGGTGTCCAATCTATATTCCCCTCAGGGAGTTGTAGATCGAAGATAAAATAAGCGGAAACTACAACAAGACTCATTGAGAGCAATGTATATAGCGTTACTGTTGGAGCAGGGACTTCATATAGAACACGTTGATTGATAGGGAGGTGTAATGCATAAAGGGCGGAGCCTACAAGCATCATCCCAACGCCAAGAATATCAATGCCTCCACTGTTGGCATTTGTAATTAAAATAATCGCAAGGGTGGCTAAACCGATCCGAACAAGAGTCAGCTTACTTGGTCTTTGTCTATCTAAAAAAGACCAAAGCACAACAAAAACAGGATATAAGGAATAAAGGAGTTGTCCAACGCTCGCGCTTAGCCGCCCTAGAGCCATATAGTAGAAAAGAGAACCGATCCCGTTAATTGTGCCGGCTAAAAGACACCCAGCAAAGCCTAAAGGAAAAATATAAAGATATTCACGCTTGAAGAGTAAAATGATTGCAAGCAAAAGTCCCGCAGCCATACTTGTTCGTAATGCCACAACTGTGAGCGGGGCAAAGCCGATTAAAATAGCCTGCCTACCAAATATTGGTGTAAATCCTAGAAAAACTGCTGATATAAAGGCAGCTTCAATCCCTCTGTTTTTTCCTTTGCTCATCGTTTTCTCTCAGCGAATGATTGTATGCACCTCGTCAAGAAACTCATCACTCATGAAATCTCCTTTTTGGAGAAGCGATTGTATTTGCCCTTTGAGCCTTTCTCTTTCTTCTTTGGTTAATTCCTTAGCAGTGGAAACTATAACGGGAATATTTTCTGTTTCTGCATTTGCTTTGAGTTCATCCAGAACGCCGAAGCCGTCTAACTCTGGCATCATTAGGTCAAGGATAATTAGATCAGGGTTCTCTCTGCGAATAACACGCAAGGCTTCTTTCCCATTTTTAGCCTCGAAAAGGGTGAAATCACCTTGCGATTGGAGAATACGTCGAATAAGGAGTCTTGCCTCTGTTGTATCATCTACTATAACCACTCTTGAAAAGCGCTCAGGAACAACATGGCTAAGTGCTGCGAGTATACCCTCTTTTGGTGTTTCTTTTGCAAATTCGTCTTCAGGCAAGACGATATTTCGTGCCCAGTCGTCTCCTAACACAAATTTCTCTGGAGGCATCGTGTGTCCTGTACAGTTAACGACAACTGTATCGTCGGGTTTAATAACGCCAGCACGCACAAGTTTAAAGAGACCTGCAAAAGCCACTGCTGCAGCAGGTTCTGCCGAAATGCCTTCCATTTTTGCAAGAACGTGCATTGCGCGGAAGGCCTCTTCGTCGGTAACGCTTTCAAAAGCACCGCTTGAAGCATCTATTGCTTTGCGTAGAAGCTTATAGGTGCGGCCGGGATCTCCCGTTGCGAGGGTTTCTATATGTGTGCGAGGGTCTTCAACGACTTCAGCGGTCTCGAGACCTTTTTTCCAGCTAGTAACCATTGGAGAGCAGCCAGCAGTTTGAATAGCGGCAATTGCCGGCTTTTTGTTGATGAATCCCATCTCTTCCAGTTCAGAAAAACCTTTGGCAACGCCGAGCGGCCCCATTCCTCCGCTAATTGATTGCACATACCAGTCTGGAGTGCGCCAGAGTGACTTATTGTTATCTGTACGAAGAAAGGCTGTCATTTGCTCTGATATTTCATAGGCAATTGTTTTCATCGATTCAATAGAAGGGATGGAGCGCGCGCCCATATTTTGGTAGAGATTTCTTTGTTGTGCAAATTCTGATGCAGCCCGCTTTACATTATCATAAGAGCCTGTCACTTTGATAACTTGGCTTCCATATAGCGCGATCTCTCTCATCTTTACGGCGGGCACCAAACTGGTAACGAAAGCCCATAGTTTTATGCCCGCTCGAGCAGCGTAGGCAGAGTAAGCGATAGCAACATTCCCTGTAGAAGCGACGACCATTTCAGTGATGCCAGCCTCTTTTAGCGCAGCAATTGATACAGCTGCTTGACGATCTTTGAATGAAGCAGTTGGCCCTTGTCTTTCATCTTTGATAAAAATATTTGGACAACCCAGCATCAGCCCTAGATTGGTTGCTTTTATTAGTGGAGTGCCTCCTTCGCCAAGTGCGAGAGAAGGGTCTAAGTTGCGTATTGGAAGGAGTTCATGATATCGCCAAAGATCAAAAGGGCGGTCAGGAAGCTGCAAAGGAAGTGTCTTGGAAAGCGTATTTAAATCGTATTCAGCCTCGCGCCATTGACTATCACATTGAGGGCAGTTTATAGCTGTAGGAAAATAAGGGGCTTTGTGTCCGCAGTCAATGCATCGAAGAATAAATGACATTATTTTATTCTTTTCCTTTTAGTGAAGGATCTTTGAGGTGATTAAGACTACGTTCAAGTGTTGATAGTAATTCATCAGGATTAAGTGCACCTTTTTGGAGCAAATGGTGATTCAGAGAATCTAGCTTCTCTTGTTGAGTCGTACTAATATCCCCTCCAGTGATAAGAATCACAGGAATATTTTTAAGTTTTTCTGTTTCTTGCATTGCATCAACAATTTCGAAACCATCCATCTCTGGCATAAAAAGGTCGATTATGAGAGCGTGGGGAAGAGCTTGGGGAGGTGACATTGCCATTCGCTTCCATCCCTCTTGTCCATTATCGGCAAGCACAGGCTTATATTTTCCACTTTCTAAGAGTAATTTTTCAAGGAGACGGAGGTCGTCGCTGTCATCATCAATAATTAGCACTTCATGAATGAATCCACTTCTGTTAATGCGCTCTAGCGAGCTCAGTAAATCATCCTCTATGATGGGCTTCAGCAGGTAATCAGTTGCTCCAAGTGCGTAGCCCTTTTCTGTATCTTCCACAATGCTGCATATCACAGTGGGGTAGTTTTGTGTTTCTGGATCTGATTTAAGGTCTTGCAAAACTTGCCATCCATCGTATCCTGGCATCATAATATCCAGTGTAATTGCATAGGGCTTAAGCTCTTTGGCGCGTTCCACAGCTTTTTGGGGTTCTGTGAGAGGAACAACTCTGTACCCTTGCTTATTAAGGTAGCGTTGATATAGTCGAATAACTTTTTCATCGTCATCAATTGCAAGAATGACAAGATCTTCAAGTTCTGGAGCTTCATTTTCTATTATTTTCGGCTTTGCTGCTGCCTCTGGACTATCGTAAAATGGCAGAGTGAAGTAGAAAGTGCTTCCCTTGCCAACTTCGCTTTCTAGTCCAATATCACCTCCATGCATTGTAATTAATTGTTTGGAGATAGAGAGGCCTAGGCCTGTGCCGCCCGTTGCTCGTGTAGCTGAGGCGTCCACTTGTGAGAATGCTTGAAAAAGTTTCTCCTGATCTTCTTCTGAAATACCAGGGCCGCTGTCGATAATGCTGATGCGAACATTTTCTTCTTGGCTCTTTGCTGTGACTTTTATTGTGCCCTCATCTGTGAATTTAGAAGCGTTAGAGAAGAAATTTATGAGAACTTGACGAATTCGCATAGAATCGGCTTTTACGGAGGGCAAATTGGCTTCAATATCATCTTCCAAACGCACAGGTTTATCTTTGACCAAGCCTATTACCGTAGACATCACGCTCTTGATCAGCTTTTCTATATCAACCTCATCAAAGGTTAGCTCCATCTTTCCCGCTTCAATCTTCGAGAGATCAAGAATATCGTTGATGAGTCCGAGCAAATGTTGCCCAGAATTATAGATAGCTGTCAGATCTTGTGTTTGTAAATCCGTAACAGGGCCATCAATCCCCTTTAGAATAACACGCGAGAATCCGATAATCGAATTTAGAGGTGTGCGAAGTTCATGGCTCATATTAGCAAGGAATTGGCTTTTTAACTTTTCAAGTTCGCGCATTTCAATAAAGGCATCTTGGGCTAGTTTATATGAGCGAGCGTTGTCAATGGCCGTAGCAAATTGATCTGATAATAATTGTAGAACAGCAATATCTTCATCTGTAAAAGCATTTGTTTCTGTGGCTTGCAGGTCGACAGCACCTACAATGCGCCGACCAATTTTTAGAGGGATAGCAGCTTCCGCTTTTGTTTCTGGTAGCAATGGGTTGGGTTTGTGATTAGGATTTTGGCTAACATCATTAACAATATAAGGTTCGCCGCTACCGGTTGCTGTACCGACAACTGATTTCGAGCCAATTTCTAGCGCGTGATTATTGGCTATCATTTCTTCGCCAGCTTGGCCTGTAGCTTCCTGTACTATTGCAGCAGAACCTGTTTCTCCAATAAGAAAAACTGCAGCATGGTAATAACCAAAATATTCCTGAAGCAATGTTACAGCGCGTTTGAAAAGAATATCTAAATCTAGCGTTGATGTTACCAAGCGCCCAACTTCAGCTGCCGCTGCCATATATTCATTTTGTCGCTGTAGGAGGCGTTCATTTTCTTTACGATCTGTAATATCTCGCGCAACCCAATAAACTTGGTTTTCACCCAACTTTGAAAGACTTGCATAAAACCATCTCTCCTGCCCACTTACATCGAGAAGGTATTCAATATTGATCGTTTCTTCCTTCTCCAAGGCTTGTTGTATAGCATCCCGAAAGAGCGAGTGTGTTTCTTCTGGCAATATCTCATCCATGCGTTTCCCTAAAAGTTCTTCAGGGGCTAGATATAGGCCAGATGGATTTGTAGGGGCAATGCGTAGATAGCGTGTGTCTTTGTCTACAACAAAGATAACATCATCCATTGCAGCAAAAAGAGAGCGGAATTCTGCTTCTGATTCTTGGGTTTTCTCGAAGAAGCGAGAAGTTTCAATAGACGTACTGACTTGGAGCAAAATAGTCTGGATAAGATCGATTTTGCTTTGTTCCAAGACAACGGCCGGGTCAGAAAAATCTACTCCAACTGTGCCTATTGCTTCGTTGCCCGCAAGCAAGGGGAAGATGACGAGACTTCCTGTGCCTCGCTCTGACATAATGTCTTTAATGCCGATTGTTAGTGGGTTATTTTGAATATCAGGGACTGAAAGCGGCTCAAGGTTTTTAAGAACTTGCGTGCTGGTAGGATTGTTCTCTAAAGAAATTTTCAACCCTACATCTTCAGGCACTACCGGATAATCCGCCGTTAAGACCAGGTTTTTCTTTTCTTCATCAAGCAAGGCGATGCCAACATGGAGAGCTTCACTTATCTCTGCTATTTCTTCCGCAATGTACAACAGATCGTCTTGCATTTCTAGGGTGCTTGAAACCTGCGTAACGATCTTGTTTACTAACGCTAATTCTTCTCTTCGTTTTTGAGATTCTTGAAATAATCGAGCATTTTGTATGGCGATAGCTGCCTGACTGGCAAATGTAATCAAGATGTCACGCGCATGCTCATCGTAAGCATCTGTTTTTATGTAATCCTGCACTGCCATCACGCCCAGGAAGTCATCACCGATCATAAGAGGGACGCCCAACCAAGAGGTTGCAAGCTCTCCAACGGTTTGCATGCCATGCGCTTCAAGCCACTTAGACAAGTTAGACTTGATGAGCAAAGGTTCCTTTGTTTTAAAAATGTATCCACTTAGCCCTTGCTCTGCAGAAACCACTACGATTTCTTTGTCTACAGCGGACTTGGTGATATTGAGAGGATATACAATTTCATGTCTGTCAGGATCGTAGATGCCAATAAAAAAATTTTCAGCAGCTATTAATTGAGCAACACCTTTATATGTTTCGTTAAGTACTTGCTCAACATTTAATTGGGCAGTAAGGGTACGAGTAAGATCGTTCAAAACGGCCAGTTCCTCGGCGCGTAACTCTGTTTCTTGGAAGAGACGTGCGTTTTCAACAGCAAAACCGACTTGCTTGCCAATGGAGCTTAGAAGGGCTATGTCATCATGTTCAAGCTGAAGCGGCTGACTATGGAACAAACAAAGTGTGCCAACAACTTTATCTCTTGCAAGAAGAGGAAAACCAAAATACGATAGAAGATCGTTTTTTATAAGACCACTTATGTCGAGTGGTGCATTGTCTGTGTTGAAATCTCCCAAGATAAGAGGGGCTTCTGTTCTATGCACGTGCCCACAAAGAGTATCATCCAAACCATTGTCATTAATGCTTTGGAGAACTGGTTCAGGAAGTGATTGCCAAGCACTAAGTTTTAACGTATTGTTCCCAGGGTTTACCATGCTAATTAAGCCAGCATCTATTCTGAGAAAAGCGATCGTTTTTTCAAGCACCTGCGCTAAAGCTAAGTCTAAATCTAGTGACTGGCTAGCTGAGGTAATGATTTCATTAAGAACGTTAAGTTCTTCGTTTCTTCGTTCGGTTTCTTCAAAGAGACGTGCGTTTTCAAGAGCCAAGGCCAGTTGATCAGTTACTTGCTGAACGAGTAGCTGTTCTTCTGTATCCCACTCTCGCTGAGGGCTTTCATCAACGATCTCAAGCATTCCCCAAGATTCTGTATCCATGCGAAGAGGCAAGCTCATTGTCGCGTGCGAATCGGTAGTTTCCACCTGAACACTAAGCAACTCTTTATCGTCTCGCCTCTGACTGTCAAAGGAAGCCGGTTTTGTATCCGTCTGAGACGACTTGTCTGCTTTTTTTTGCGATAAGGCTTTCTCTGTTGTTTTCTCTTCCTCTTCTTTGATGTCGTCAAAGAGTTTATCGAGACGGTTGTTGATTTGTTTCTTTGACATATTCAACTAACTCCTGTGCCAAAATGCGATACTGTTCAGCACCACGGGTGTTTGATTTATATTGAGTAATGGGCAAGCCAAGAATAGGACTTTCGCGCAATTTTGTGTCGATCTCAACTATACTCTTGAATAAACCATCTCCAAAAGTGTTTTCCAGTTGAGATTGAATGGTGCGGTGAGAGCGGTTACGTCGGTCAAGCATGGTAATTAAAATTCGATACGCTAGCGGAGGATTGTTTTCGTTGCGTACCTTGCGGACAAGCGCCATCATATTTCTAAGGGCGTATGCTGAGAAATATTCTGCCTGTGTAGGGATGATAAGCAAATTTGCAGCATTGAGCGCATTTAATGTAACCGCTCCTAGTGCTGGGGGACAATCTATAACCACGAAATCATATTTGGTTGGTTGAGATGCAAAAATCGAATCCGCAAGGCGTGTGCCGTAACTTAAATGGATGGGGAGGAGTTGTTCGGCGCGCTCCATCTTTTTGCCTGATGGGACGATATCCAACCCATCGATTTCACTTTTTTGCCATACATTTTCTATGGGGACATTTTCAAGTAAGACGTCGCTGGATGTCAGAGCGGCACCACCTGGCTCCAAACCTAGTGCTAAGGTCAGATTTGCTTGCGCATCTAGATCGATAAGCAAAACTTGATAGCCTTTTTCTGCTAAGGCTGCACCAAGTGATAACGATGTCGTGGTCTTAGCCACGCCGCCTTTTTCGTTTGAAATTGAGATTACATAGGACATCATTCGCCTCGCTCGTAAAATTAACTTGCTACCCTACATTGAGCAATAAAGGGTATTTTGATGTTTTCCGTTAAACTAGTCAGAGCTTTTTCTTGCCAATTCGACTTTTGTTGCACCCAGCGCATTTTTTAGCTCATCTAAAGCAGTCTGAATCATTTCTTGAGGGTCATTGGTGCTGCGAATCTTGGTCGTGATCTGAGATACAAGGTGTTCTCTTCCTGCACGACGCGAAGTCTCTTCAAGAAGTCTAGCATTTTCAAGTGCTAATGCGGCACGATTAACTATTGCCTGAACTAACTCTTCTTCTTCGCTACTCATATTTTCTGCAGCAGAATCTCTACTGATTTCGACAAAACCAATTGTTTCTTCATGAAGTTGCACTGGCACGGAGATGGTATTCTCTGATTTTACTAAAGTATCATCTTTCTTTTCTGGCAAAGACATTGCACTTTTGTTAGTATAACTGTAATGTTGCTGGCGTTTCTCTTCTGCAAGTTGTCTCCATGCCTGCTGAACATATTTTCGGGATGTTTCTTGTGCTTCTTTTAAAGCAGATTGTGTTATTGTGGCTTGGCGCGCATTTTCAACAGCAATGGCAGCTTGATTGGCAAGAGATTCGAAGGATTCTATTTCTTCTTCAGAAAAAATATGCTCATCTGTACTTTGTATATCTAATACGCCGATAATTTTCTCTCCAATTTTGAGAGGAAGCCCAATTTTTGAACGCGTTTCAGGAATACTTCCTTCAAAATCGTTGTGCTTTTTATCGATTTTAAATGCTGCTTGAGGCTTTCTTGTTCTGACAACACGAGCAATAAAATTATATCCACTTGTGTCAATCTGGTGTCCAAGCTCTAACATCTCTTTTCCACCAATGCTATTTGTTGCTTGCAGCTTTGCTACTTTGCTATCTTCTTCAAGGAAGAAAACGCCGACATGATGAAAGCCAAATTCTTTGCTGATTTTTTCTGTGACTTTGGACAAGAGTTCTGTCAGGTCTTGTGTTAGTGTGATTTCTTGAGAGACCTCCGCGATCAGTTTTAGTCGGACTGCCTGTTCTTTCGCCTTTTGATTCACTTTTTCCAGTTCATTTGTATGTTCTTGCAAGTTTTCTTGTAATTGTGAGAGTTCCTTGTTACGTGCTATCAGATTTCTTTCGTTTTTCCTTAACGAGATCAGATTGTTTTCAAGATCGGTAACTGTGAAATAGATGATCACGCCGGCAATAATAAAAATGCCAGAAGTGCTAAGTGTGTTGGCTAAAAGAGTTTCATGTACAGGGACAAGCATCCCTTTTTCTTCTGCGAAAAAAAGGATCCAAGATGCTGCTACACTCAGTGCTGTTAATAAAATGGAGATATGCGAATTTCCTAGTAGGCTAGCTAAAAGGATAAGAACCACATAAACCATCAAGGATATATCTAAAACACCTTCGCCCGTCCATGCGAGATAAGTCATAGCAAGCCAAATTATTGATACATATAAAATCGCAGTAGCTGTTACTTGTCCGCTACGCAATAGAATGTACATACCTACTAAACAGACATTTATTACAATAAGTGCAACCGTAACAGATATAACGTATTGGCCACTGAGCGCGAGGCTAAACAATAAAAGAAAGCTGGCTATAAGAATTGCATTTAGATAGCGCGCAGCACGAGTTTTATTTTCGTCTTCAAAGATTGGCGGGGAAAATAATTTTGTTAATGTTTTTAGCATTGCTCTTCCTTATTCATCTTCTATCTTCTTTTGAGAAGAAGGTGAATGCTCTTGTAGGTGAAAGGAGACTTCTGGACTGCTAAGAGCATCGCCAAGCTCTTTTATTGTGGTATTGATGATCGCATCTACACTTCTGGATTCGCCAATCTTTGCTGAGATATCAGAGATGATCGTTTCGCGCTGAGCTTTCTTCTGTGTCTCTTCAAGGAGGCGGGCGTTTTCGAGTGCCAACGCGGCTCGCTCAGCAGCAACACGCACCATAGCAAGTTCGTCTTCTGTCCACTCATGTTTTGGTGTAGGCCCCTCCAATACGATATTCGCAATTTTTTGTCCACGAATCTGAATAGGTATATTGAGAACCCCTGAGGCAGGTATCTCCTCTATCTCAGATACAGGTTGAGCTTTGCCGCCCATATAATGATAGCCTTTGATTTTTTCAGAGAGAGAGAAGGAAGACCAAGCTTGTTTCGTTAGTTTTTGATTGGCGCGGTCAGCCTCTTCTAGAGCTAGTTGAGTTCTGACCAGAGATCTAGCATTTTGGATAGCCAAAGCAACCTGGTCTGCTAAGATCAAAAAGATTTCCATATCTTCTTCAGAAAAAGCGTTGCTCTCTGTTGATTGGATATCGAGAGCGCCAATAGTTTCATAGCCAAAGATTAGGGGTAGAGCTACTTCAGAGAGTGTTTCTGGTAAATCTGGATTATCAAAATAGGTATCTTCATCACTTACGTTCTCTGCGATATGCGCTTGACCACTGTTAGTGACATAACCAACAATGCCTTCTTCCCCTACCCGTAAGCGGTGGGCGCGTGCCAACATTTTTTGCCCTCCATCGCTGCTTGCAGCGCGGAGCACAGCATATTCCTTGTTGTTGTCTATTAAAAAAACACCAACGTGATAATAGCTGAAACGCTCGCTGATTTGCTGGGTGATCTCAGAAAGGAGTTCTTCCACATCGCGAATCGTAGCAATTGCCCGGGCTAAGTCCGCAATCGCTCCAAGCTGATTATTTCGCTCTTCAAGCTCCTTTGTGCGGCTTTCAACACGTTCTTCCAAATTTCCGAAAAGCTCCTTCAGTTGAGCCCCCATTACATTAAAGGCGCGTGCTAATTGACCAATTTCATCATTTTGATCGAGCTGAACTACTTGCTCAAGGTCTCCGCTTGCGAGTTGAGTAGCCGTCTTTGTTAGATATTCTAGAGGGCGAACGATGCCTCGCACCAAGAAGAGACCAATGATAATTGCAAGAAAGACAACGACTGTCGTTGATGAACCAATAATGCCTAGTGTTGCATATATAGGAATCAGGGTTTCTCTGCGGCTTTGTTCAGCCAGAAATGCTACGCTTAATTCTGGTATCCAATGATATACGCCAATAACAGGCTCACCTCGGTAGCCTTGATAGATTGCTGAGCCAACTTCTGTCGTTTGAATACTCGCTTGCGCGCCTTCAGTTTGAACTTTGAAAGTGCCGATTGGATACCCATCAAAACGAGATTCTGTTATAAGAATAGAGTCGGAGTTGATTAAGTAGGTTTCACCTGTATCTCCAAGGCCAGCACGCTCTATCATGACATCTGTTAATGTTTGTAGAGGTGCAATCGCGCCAATTGCGCCAATAATCTCACCCTCACTATTTTTAAGCTGTCTCATTATGATCACTGATATTTGCCCTGAAGTCGGGGCATCAAGAGCTACTGTTGCTGCTTTGATATTTTCCAGGCTACCCAGGAAAAGAGGGTGGCTGCTATAGTCAGCATCCATTTGTGAAATGGAGGACCTCTCATTTGTTAGTACAACAACACCGTTGCGATCTAAGAGAAAAATTTCTTTTAGATATAGAGATAAAGCTGCCCTCTTTCGGAAGTTGGTTCTTGTTTGAGAATAAGTTAATGTATCGGCATTGTTTTCCAAGATCAAGCTAATAAGCACATTGTTTTGTTCCGTGATGATAGTATTCAAAAGCTCATTATGAAGACCATCAAGCCAAGAGTTGATTTCTGATTCTTTCAATGTTGCGACAGCTTCTAATTGGGCTGTAATTTGCTTTTCAGCATTTCTGGTTTCTTGGATGCTTGAAACGACTGTAATAATTGCAGCGGGCACCAGAACCAAGAGCACAAGAATGACCAGCAATCGGGTACGGATGCTTCTCTGACGCGGAGAGGAAGTTGTTGTTTTTACTTCAGTTTGAATACTCTTATTCATGTGCTATTCCTCTTTATCAGAGTCTTTTTGCGAATCTGCCTCAGCCATAAAGATTTTGATATTTCTGGCAGAACCAATACGTTGCCCTAGTTCCTCAACCGTTGTTTGCAGAACTCTCTCTACTTCGCTTGCTGCACTAATGCTAGCTGAAATTTCAGTGATAGTTCGTTCTCTTTCAGCCTTCCGCTGGGTTTCTTCAAAAAGACGAGCGCTTTCTACTGCAACACTTAATTGCTCAGAGATCGTCTGGATCACAGTTAATTCTTCGGTAGACCAAGGGGTTGAATCTTTTTTCTTGCTGATTTTTATACCACCAAGCACGTAATCTCGATTTTTAATTGGCATAACAACAGTTAGATTATCATCTTGCACAAATTCGCCCTTTTTTGCAACCTCAACAATGTCAATTGATTTGTTCGGGTTAGAAATCGTATTTGCTGTGCCATCTTCCGTTACGATAAATCTTGGTATAGATCTATTTTGTGTCAGCGCTTGCCATGCTTGTTGGCTGAGTTGACCATATGCTCTGCGCTCAGCTAACAAGGCTTCTTCAGCTTTGACAAAAAGTTCTGCGTTATCGAAGGCAATAGCTATTTGATCGACCATTGTTTGAAGAGTGGTAATAATAGAAGCATCAAAAGCAGCCTCTTCGGTACTTTGTACCGTGAGTGCCCCAAGCACGCGTCCACGTGATCGAAGAGGCAGGGCGCCTTCCGAGCGTGTTTCTAAAAGATATGGATTTTCAAATCGGACAGCATCCTCTCCAACATCTAAGGCAATGCGTGATTCCGCATGCTGAATACTCCACCCGATCATGCCTTCCCCAATTTTTATTTTGTGCTTGTTTGCTAACATTTTTTGTCCGGCTTGCCCTGTTCCAGCTTTGAGCACGGCCCACTCGTTATTTTGATCCACGAGAAAGAGACCCGCATAATATAAATCAAAGCGTTCTTTGATAAGCTCGGTCACTTCGGAAGCAAGTGCATCGGGACTCATAATAGAACTCACAGCATGACTGACTTCAGCAGCACTTTCAAGATAACTGGTTCGTGATGCAAGATCTTTTGTGCGTTCTTCAATTCGCACCTCAAGTGTCTCCACAGTTTGGCTTAGTTCTGTTGTGAGATTGTTGAATGTAGCAGCCAAGGAGCCAATTTCATCATTAGTGTCGACAGTTGCGCGAATCTCAAGATCGCCTTCTGTAAATTGTTGTGCAGCACGTTGAAGCCGCAGAATGGGTGCAACCAAGACGTTGGATAACCCCAACCCCAGCAAAGCAGCAAAAATAATTATTAGAATTGCTACAAAAAGAGCTTGTTGCGTCTGTCGTTGAACAGGGGCAAGAATAATTGCTTCGGGTTGAGCTGAAACAACGAGCCACGGGACATTGTCTAGCTGTGTGATTGCTCCAGAAACAATAATCCCCGATTCTGTTTCTTGGTTCGAAAAATAAGGAGCTGAGGCAAAATTACTCAATCCTTCTTCGACAGCTGGGATATTGAGAGATAACTCTTCAATAGAAGTTTGAGAGGGCAAAAGAAAATTCTGCTTTAATTTTTCACTTTCATCGAGAGAGGGCGTGAATGATATTTTCCCTATCTGATCTGGGTTTATTCCATGTGCTAGAACAATATGATTGCTGTCAAAGAGTATTGAAAATGCATCTTTGCCTGCAAGGTTTTCTTCACTTTCAAGTAAATCTTGTAAAACAGAAGCGCGATATTTGGCGCGGAGAATACCTAGCATGCCTCCCATGTCATTGTAGATAGGCGCACTAAAAAAAATAAAACCCTCTTCCTCGTCGGGGAAATAAAGCACAGGAGATATGTAGGTTGTTTTTGCGTTTAAAGGGAGTTGGAAATAATCTTGCTGGGCTTCACTGGTTCCTATATTTCTAGTATTTGAATCTGCAATATTAACTCCATTGAGATCAAGGAGACCAAACGAGAGAATATCTGTATTTCGATTCTTTAGTGCGAAGAGCAGGTATTGAATCTGTCTTTCTGTTTGCGTGCCTTTTCTTTCTTCAGAGGGTAGTAAGAGATAGGTGCGTAAGTCAAAATACCCAGCAGCAGAGGCAACTGTGTCTATGCTATATTTCAAAAACGAATCAATTTTTTCAGCTGAGGCTGATGCGCCTGCAACCAATCTTTCTTGTGCTTGATCTTGCAGAATTCGACGCATATTGAATGTTACAAGAATAAAAGCAATACCAATGCCAAGGCTGCTCAAAAAGACAAAGCTTACAACAAGCTTTGTGCGTAAGGCATAGGAAGCGAATTGCCTAATAATGATTGCAATAAATGCCAGAACAAAAAATCCTACAATATATGGGCTTGCATCATTATAGGCAATAAGAGGGGTTCGCTCAAAAGGTTCAACGAAATAGAGGAAAAGAAGGTAGGCTACCACAGCCGTATTGGCATACATGGCTTTTGTGGTTTCTTTCGTCGATAAAGTCATACTGGCTATGCCAAAAGTGATCACACTGTTGAGAATTGACAGCATAATATCCAAGCCACTAGTCACCAAAGTGGTGATCAGCATAACTAAATGCGTAGCACTAATCATTAGGACTACGGCTGTTTTACCTTTCCCTCTGTGAACGAGAAAAGCTGAAAAGGCATAAACAGCAGCTAGAATAGCCAATTGGACATTGGCGTGAAAGAAAGTTACGGCTATGTCTGTGAGCGGAGAAAAATAATAAAGAGAAGCAAAAACAAGAATGACAGACATTGCTATGGCAACGAAAAAAGCGTTTTTCTTCTGCTCAGGAGGGAGTTGCTCTATTTTTTGCGAATTATTTTTCATGGTAATTCTCTTGTGTAGAGTAGATAATAGTTTTTTTACTCTGCATCTATCCAGACTTCTGTTTCAACTTTACCAAGTATTTTATGTAATTCTTGCGCAGCGGTTTCCAGAACGCTTTCTATATCCAGCGTTTCTCTGATGCGTGCGGCGCTCTCTCCGATGACGCGCTCTTGGGCAGCGCGCCGTTGTGTCTGCTCAAAAAGTCGAGCTGACTCGAGAGCAACGCTTAGCGGACGCTCGACCAAGATTTCTGCCAACTCCAGTTCTTTTTTTGTCCAGGCACCTTGTTCTTCATCTTTTTGTAATTTGACACCTCCCAAGATGTGTCCTTCTATCTTGATAGGGATAGTGGCAGTTAGCCCATTATTCTCGAGCATCTGTTTATCTTCTAAGACCGTTAGCTTTTTATCACCTTCGATCGGCTGTGCATCCATCCCTTTTTTCGAGATATAAGAAGGGGTTTTCTTTTTCAGCAATAGAGCAAGCCAATCTTCTTGGCTTAGGTAGCCATAAGCCTTGCGCTCAGCGCTCAGTGCCGCTTCACTTTTCGCAAGCAATTCAGCATTATCAATCGCAATCCCAATTTGATCTGCCATTGTTTGCAAAATCGTAATAATTTCAGGAGTAAATGCTTCGGCTTCGACACTTTGAATAGTGAGAGCACCAAGTACGCGCCCGCGTGAGCGGAGGGGGAGTGCCCCTTCTGAGCGTGTTTCTGGTAAAACAGGATTTTCAAAGCGAACGGCATCTTCGCCTACATCTAAGGCAATACGAGAATTTGCATTTTTAACGCACCATCCGATCATGCCCTCACCAATTCGTAAGCGATGCTTATTGGCTAACATTGTCTTCCCGGCTTCCCCTGTCCCGGCTTCCAGGACAGCCCATTCATTGTTTTTGTCAACAAGAAATAGACCGACATAATACAAATTGAAGCCTTTCTGAATCCGAGTAACAACATCATTAATAAGCTCATCTGTATTTGTAATAGAGGCAACTTGCCGGCTAATTTCAGCAGAACTCTCAAGATAGGCAGAACGTTCGGTAATGCTTCTTGTGCGTTCCTCCACTCGTTTTTCTAGCTCTTGACGTTCACGATCTACTACTCTGGCATATTCTCTTTCTTGTGCCAGAGCATCTTTTAGGCCTTGAAGCAAAATTGCTACCGGAACTATTGTTCCGCTGCCTAATAGGATAAAGGTGATTGTTGTGGTTATCCAAGTGTCCAATTCTGTACCGGCCCACTCAACCCAGCCCAAATTAAGAGCAACGCCAAAAAAGATTAGCGCTATTAGGCTTAGAACTATTGTAAAAATACTCCAAGCCCTATGAGCAAAGAGAACTGAGAATATCAATGTAGTCAATAACCAGACACGTCCGCTACTAACAAGCCCTAGATTCAATGTCGCAAGTATGCCAAGTGCAAAGGAAATAAAAATGAAGCTGCCTGCTCTGAGCGCATAAGGAAGCTGGCGAAAAAAAGTGATAGACAATATCCACCCATAGGCAACAGTATAGATCACTATTGTTACCCAATTATTGGTGGAAAGAGCAAGCCGCACGCTGGAAATATACGCTAGCGCACCCGAAATCGATAGCACAATAGCAACCGCATTTAGCGCGCTGGTTTGCCAACTACGAAAAATTTGAAGAATTTTTTCGTCTTTTAGTTTGGGTGCAGATTTATTCATGCCTCATCCTCCGCGCTTTGCTCTGCATCAAAAGCATTATTGTCTTCTAAATACCCAGGATCTAACCAGACTTCTGCCTCTGCAATACCCAGTTTCTTTTGTAGTTCACTAGCTGCTATTTTGAGAACCCCTTCAATGTCTAAGCTTTCTCGTA
>Ga0233430_1001442_pt1 | contig 33357 bp, 30 predicted proteins | sample SI_118_April2016_2_FD_179883 | JGI IMG/M metagenome (GOLD analysis project Ga0233430, IMG submission 179883) | Seawater microbial communities from Saanich Inlet, British Columbia, Canada - SI_118_April2016_150_MG | ecosystem: Environmental > Aquatic > Marine > Inlet | place: Canada: British... | reverse complement strand
ACTCATTAAACCGACAACAAATACAGCTGCAAATATTAACAAATAACAGTTCTTCATTTCAATTCTCCTTTTAGTAATAAATTTTGTTCATGTGAAGATGCAGAGAGCGTAAAGAGAAGGCATTAGGATTTGCAAATTGCGAGTTCAGATTTACAAATAGCCAATGACTTATCTAACCGCCTCCGGCCATACGTCATTAAAACTTGAATAGGTATTTGATTATGCCGAATGTAGAAATTGCTCCCAGTGTGATCAGGATATACTTAAATCTATCATCTTTACGATGGTGCCGTCTGGAATTGATAAAAACCCCGATGATGCTAATACCAAGTCCGAAGATCAATAGGCAGAAAAGATAGTTTATTAGTTGAGGATCCCATGTTGTTCGTACGTTGACGTCTGCAGCCTTGGTGAACATATTTTCTTCTTCCGGTTTTGCCATGTCGAGAATATATAGAGCTGCAATCATCACAAACCAGCCGAAAATACCAAGCCACCTGAGTGTCTTAATCAGAAAGTCCGGCCCCCTACGCCTATCCTGTTTCATATCTATATTGTCTTCTACCATTCGTATATCTCCCTATAGTATGATTAAGCAGTTTACCAATGCTTGCCATTATAAAAGTGCATGGATTTATTGCAATATAAAAGATTGCTCACCGCAGAGACGCTAAGAGAGCAAAGAAAAGAACAGAGACTTTTAACCACAGAAACAGACGGATTTCCACGGACAAAAAGCGCGAGAACATGGCACTGACGACTGAGATAATGACCAGAAGCAAGATGCCAGATACAAGAGATAAGACTTGTAGAGTATAAAAATATTTTTATTAAATTTCCTATTGACTTCACTGCTTATTATCGTATATTTGCGATATAGGATTATCAATATCATGGCAATAACAAAAGTTAGTGAATTTAATACGAGAGAGAGAAAGATCGCTGCACTCTGCAAAGCTTTAGCTCATCCGGCACGGATTGCGATCATCAACTTCCTGATTAAAAGGAAAGAGTGTATCTGCAGCGACGTTGTCAATGAACTCCCGCTGTCCCAATCTACCGTGTCACAACACCTGAAAGAGTTGAAGGAAGCGGGATTGATAGTTGGCGACATAGACGGTCCCAGGGTCTGTTACTGTATCGACAAGAAGAGATGGAGTGAGGCGGGCGGAATCATAAATCTGTTTTTGTCTCAAGAAATAATTAAGGCCGGAAAGCCCTGCTGATGGCTTTTGACATAACATCTTAATATAAAATGGCTGAAGTTAAAAAATTATCATTTTTCGAAAAATACCTGACACTATGGGTTGTGATCTGTATAGGAGCAGGAATCGGCATGGGAGAAGCAATGCCGGATCTTGCCTTTAAGCTGGATTCTCTTTCAATATACCGTGTATCCATACCTATTGCCGTATGCCTGTTCTTCATGATGTATCCAATCATGGTCAAGATAGATTTTGCAGAGGTGTTAAAAGTAGCAAAAACACCAAAAGCGGTTGGCCTTACTCTCTTCATCAATTGGGCAATCAAACCGTTTACCATGTTTCTCATTGCATGGTTTTTTCTGGGCTACCTTTTTAAAGATTTTTTGCCCGGCACAGAGATCCTGAAAAACGGCGATGAGGTGGAGCTGTGGAGAAGCTACATCGCGGGAACAATCCTTCTGGGAATCGCACCCTGTACAGCAATGGTTTTGATGTGGGGTTACCTGGCGAGAGGCAATGACAGCCTTACCCTGGTAATGGTTGCAATCAACTCTTTGACTATGCTTGTGCTTTATGCCCCTCTTGGCGGTTTTCTGTTAGGGGTAAATGCTATGCCTATACCATGGCAGACCATTCTGTTTTCTGTTGCTGTTTATGTCGCCCTGCCATTGGTTACCGGATACTTTACGCGTAAGGCTATAATCCGGTTCAAAGGACTGCAGTGGTTTAATGATAGGTTTGTTCATTGGCTTACACCGGTCAGCATAATAGCGCTATTAACTACATTGGTTCTTCTCTTCTCTTTTAAGGGCCAGATTATTGTTAATAATCCGCTGACGATATTATGGATCTCAATTCCACTATTCCTCCAGACAGTCTTCATTTTCAGTCTCAGCTACTTCCTTCTGGCAAGGTTATTAAAACTCTCTTATCAGGACGCCGCCCCTTCGGCTTTGATTGGTGCTTCCAATCACTTTGAAGTGGCCATTGCAACATCGGCAATGCTGTTTGGACTCTCATCCGGCGCTGCTTTAGCTACAGTAGTTGGAGTCTTGATTGAAGTTCCCTTGATGCTTATGCTTGTCTCTATCTGCAAAAGGACGCCATATCTGTTTAAAGAGTATACGCAATAACGACAATAATACAGGAAAACCAATAGATGTAAAATGATCTATTCCTGAGGTTTCAAGAGCTAATTTATATATAGACTTTGAATTTATAGTGTAGTACCATAAGTACAGAGTGTATGTCCTTATAAATTAATTGCACAAATTAGGAGGTTGAAATGTTTAAAACTATACTTGTACCGATTGATTCTTCAGACACGAGTCTGGTAGCAGTTGATTATGCAATTGACCTATCAAGATCTTTCAACTCAGAGATAGTAGGTATCTCAATAATTGATATAAAAAAATTGGCTGGACCATTCATGAGAGATCTGGGAACAAGCATCGGTGGCATGGTGCCTTATGCTGATTTCCAACGGAATGTACGACAATTTCTGGAAGACACTGCCAAGGCGGCATTGGATGAATTGGAAGGAAAATGCAGCTCTGCCGGAATCTCATTTACACGTACAACAAAGGAAGGCATTGTTGGCAAGGAGATAGTCGAATCCGCAAAAAGGTGCGATATGATAGCAATGGGAATGTCAGGTGAACATGCATTCTGGCGTGATGCTTTTCTGGGTTCAAACCTGGAATCTGTTGTAAGGCAGACACACAAACCTGTATTGGTAACCCCGGAAAAATATAAGAAGATTACAAAAATACTGGTTGCATATGATGCCAGTTCTTTCTCAATCAAGGCTTTAACTGCAGGTGCGGATATTGCGGAACAGATGAAACTTCCTCTAACTGTTGTTACCGTATCTGATGATAAAAAAGCGGGGGAAGATATCCTTTCTCAAGCAGATGAAAATCTTAAAGATTGCAAAATTACGTATGACAAGGTCCTTAAAGGTGGCGAAACCGTGAGTGCAATTCTCGATTCCTGCAATGAAGGTTCTTATGACTTGCTGGTAATGGGTGCTTACGGTCACTCTAAGATAAGAGAATTAATCCTTGGAAATACTACTGTACAGATTATGAGAAAAGTAAGTTGCGCGGTATTACTATGCAGATAAATTAGTCTATTTCGTTTGCTAATTTATTGTTTTTTGTCAATATTATTAAAGTAACCACAGCCTGAAAGCTACAGACCATAAAATTAGCGATTGAAAGGAGCCAGGTTCAAAATGATATCCTTAAAGAAAATATTATGCCCTATTGATCATTCAGATTGCTCAAAAGAGGCCCTGAAATACGCCGTCTCGCTTGCAATGAAAGACGAAGCAAAATTGCTGCTGCTGCATGTAATCGACATCCGTTCTTTTAATGAGGGATTAGATGCAATGTCAACACAGATCCCAAATGAAGAGACACTTGAACAGTTAAGAGTAAAACTTCTTGATTGTATACCGGAGGAAATCAGAGATGACATGGACGTAGAAGCCACTGTAATCCAGGGTATACCTTTCGCGGAGATTATAAGCACCGCAAAGAAAAAAGAGATTGATATGATAGTAATAGGCTCGCATGGGAGAACCGGTCTCAAACATATGATGATGGGCAGCGTGTCTGAAAAGGTTGTAAGAAAGGCCCCCTGTCCAGTGTTAACCGTCAGACAACCCGGCCACGAATTTGTCATGCCTTAGTATTTATGCTTAAGCCACAAACTTCCTTTTACAGCACAATCTCACATGGTAAAAAAAGGCAAGTGCATTTATTATTTTGATGAACGAGGTCTCTCTGTGATTCGATTTAGCATATTATATATAATGCACAAAGGAGAATTCAGATGATACAATTGAAAAAAATATTATGCCCCATTGATTTTTCAGAAAGCTCTCAAGAGACGTTACAATATGCAATACATCTGATGTCAAAAGATGATGATGCCACCCTATACCTGATCCATGTAGTGGATAACAGGGTTATTGATTATGGTAGCCCTTTTTATGGGCAAGAACCATCTTTAACGATGGTACCGCTCGACCAAACCACCAGAGAAGAATTAGAGAAAAAGTTATTAGCCGAGGTTCCGGAGGAAATTCAAAGCAGGGTAGAGACAACTATTCTGTTTGGAGTACCTTTTGTTGAAATTATAAAAATGGCACGGGAGAAGGATATAGATTTAATTGTAATTGGCACACATGGAAGGACCGGCCTTGCACATATGCTGATTGGCAGCGTTGCCGAAAAGGTAGTAAGAAAAGCTCCATGCCCGGTCTTATCTGTTAAAAGTAAAAAGAAAAATCCATAGGAGACAATTATGAAAAAGAAGCCTTCCTTAGTTGTTGATTTTGATGGAGTTATTTGTGAGCATCGCTTTCCGGATGTTGGAGAGCCAACTGAAGGTGTTCAGGAGGCATTAGACACATTAAGAAAGGCCGGATACCGTATTGTTATCCATTCATGCAGAACATCATTTAAATTTAAGAATGTACTCATTGGTGATCAGTTCGACAGGATAAAGGAGTATATGAAATACTATAAACTGCCCTTTGATGATGTATGGGTACCGGACAAACCGATTGGAGTCGCCTATATTGATGATAAGGCTATGAAGTTTAAAAACAATTGGGGTGAAATAGCTGAAAACCTCGTTTCAAAATCCAGTAAATATAAATAATTAATTACATGACATTAAACTATGATTTCCGTTCAAGACGTAAGCAAGCACTACCTCGAACAAGTTATCTTTGACAACATCTCTTTTAACCTGAATCCCCGTGAACGCACTGCTCTGGTTGGCAGAAATGGACACGGCAAGACAACATTGTTCCGAATGCTCACAGGGCAGGAGCAGTGTGATGAGGGTAACATTGCCGTTCCAAAGAACTATCGTATAGGATATTTGAGTCAGCACATTAATTTTACAAAACCAACGGTTCTGGAGGAAGGGTGCTGCAGTCTGCCAGCCGATCAGGAGGGAGATGACTGGAGGGTTAAGAGTGTACTTTCAGGCCTTGGTTTCTCAGAAGATGATTTTGACCGTGATCCATCGGAATTTTCCGGTGGTTACCAAATCAGATTGAATCTTGCAAAGGTTTTAGTTTCAGACCCTAATCTCCTTCTACTTGACGAACCAACAAATTTCCTTGATATTGTCTCCATACGCTGGCTGACCGGTTTCCTGAATAATTGGAAAAATGAAATTGTCATCATAAGCCATGACAGGGGATTTACTGACAGTGTTGCAACACATACATTAGGTATCCATCGACACAAAATTGTAAAGATCAAGGGAAACACACAGGAGTATTATGACAGGATATTAAAAGCAGAAGAGATTCATGAGAAACAACGCCTCAATGAAGATAAAAAACGTAAGCAGGCAGAGAGTTTCATAAACAGCTTCAGGGCAAAGGCCGGACATGCCAGCCTTGTACAGTCACGCGTCAAAGCACTTGAAAAGCAGGAAGTGCTGAAAAAACTTGAAAAAATATCCACACTATCATTTTCATTTAATTCAGCCCCATTCCCTGCTAAATCCATAATGGAAGCACAAGACCTGACTTTTTCCTATAATGGTAACGATTCACCTCTCATAAACCATCTTAACTTTAATATAGAGAGTAATGATAAGATATGCATAATCGGTAAGAATGGTAAAGGCAAGACAACATTGTTAAAATTGCTGGCTGGTATACTGTCTCCCAAGGAAGGAAAAGTTAGAAACCATCCTCAGACTAAGATTGGTTACTATGAACAGGCAAATACTGCGACCCTTAATGACCAACTGACAGTTGAAGAAGAGATTGCCTCAACTGTTTCAGGCATTGAGAGAGGAAGAGTCAGAAGTATATGCGGTGCAATGATGTTCTCAGGAGATAGTGCTCTAAAAAAGATAAAAGTCTTGTCAGGAGGTGAAAAGTGCAGAACACTACTTGGAAAGCTGCTTGTTATGCCAACCAATATTCTCTTGCTTGACGAACCTACCCACCATCTTGACATGCAATCCTGTGAAGCCATGATGGATGCAATTGACAACTTTAGTGGTGCAGTGCTCATGGTCACCCATAATGAACACATACTCCACAGGGTTGCAAACAAGCTGATAGTATTTCACCATGACAGAATATTCTTCTTTCATGGCACATATTCTCAATTCCTTGAACAAATTGGATGGGACGATCAGGACAGTATCAAGCCAGGAAAAAAATCTTCTAAGCAAGAAGAGACAAAAGGCCTGAACAAGAAAGAAAAAAGGAAAATCCGTGCCGAGCTTAATGCCAGACGCTCAAAGGTATTAGCCCCCCTTGAAAAAATGATCAAAGGAATAGAGAAGGATATCGACAAAGCGGAACTACAACTCCGAATAGACACGGAAGCCCTGATTAAGGCATCACACGACCAGAATGGAGCCGCGATATCAAGACTGTCTAAATCAAGCAAACAGACACAAAACCATATCGACACCCTATACAAGGACCTTGAAGATGCATATGAAAAATACGATCAGGACAAAATAGAATTTGAAGAAGAACAACAAAAAGCACTTACGTAAGTATTCGCTTTAATAAAAATATTGCATTACCAGCTACAATGACATTTTACATATTGCTAATAACAAGATGGAACTCCAATCAGGCATCGATAACGCCTTGACATTGTTATAACAGTTTGTTACTTTACCGTTTTTATAGGAGATAAAAAATATGCCTTTATATGAATATAGATGTAAAAAGTGTGAGAAAGTTTCTGAGATACTTCAGAGAAATAATGAAAAAGTAGTTTGTCCTGAATGCGGTGGTAAATCGCTAGAGAAACAGTTCTCAGTATTCGCGAGTGGTTCTCAATCTGACTCAACAGGTGGAGGAGGCATGCCCCCATCATCGTCTGGTTCCTGTAGCGGCACAGGTTGTTGTGGATAAAGTAACACCATCTTGAACTCAGCTCTTTATTTAAGTAGAAATTTAAATCTAAATGAAAGGGGATTAATTTGGCTATAATCAGCATGCCCCCTTTTCCTCCTTTACTCTTAGATAAATCTTCCTCAAGACGGTTGATTACGCATGGTACAAGAAACATCAGCCGATCAAGACAGGGAGAATAACCAATTCCTTCCCGTGGATCGTCCGGATCATTGGCAGTGCCTTCATCCGCCTTGCAAAAGAAGCCATTCAGTCTGGCAAATGCATCACTGGTCCTGGATATCTCTTCGAGAAGCGGTTTGTAATCTGTTGAGTTATTTTTATTTATCTGAAATCTTTTTCGGAGCTTTGTTCCAGGGCATTCTGGCTAAAAACATGGCCATCCCACAGGTATCTGTCACAGCCGCAATGACAAGGCCGGCCCCCACTATTCCGGATAATATCAGGAATGCAGAATTTAAAACAAGCGACAAGACAACTCCCAGCAATACAAGTAAACCGGCTACAAATCTTACCTGTCTCTCCAAAGACCATAACTTGCTTTCTCCCTCTTCAATTGGATATCCAGCATCGATCCATGCCTTAAGTCCTCCCTCTACAACAGATATATCTCCATATCCATCTTCTAACAATCTTTTTGCAAACTGTTCCGCCCTCTTACCTGCTTGACAAACTATATATGAATGACGGTTTCTATCAAATATCTTGGAACTTTCTTTAAACCTTGACAATGGTGCCGAAATTGCACCCTTGATTCTATTCCCTTCATACTCAGAAGCTTCCCTTACATCAAATACCTGGACATCCTCTCCATCTTTAATCTTTGCGTACAACTCTTTTACGGTCAACAAGCTTACGTCGTTAATTTTTTTATCACTCATTTCACCACCTACATTAAACTTGTAAAATATACTATTTCCTTGCGATAATTGATAAAGTTAATGGAGAAATGTAAAAATCAATTTAGATCAACTTAGTGCAAGATAACAGCTTTTATGTAACTCCAATCAAAATTGATCTTAAGCTAATCTACATGCGAATTCAATTCAAATTCTATAACCATTAAAAGAAATCACGAGAAAACATTACGACTTTAATATTGACATTGATTAGCTTTTACGTTGCAATATAGGCAAGGAAGTAAGTCTGCTGTTTTGCAAAAGAGCGGATGTCAGTAAATGTTATCGTAATCAGCAAGTAAACAATTAATAGAAAGGAGATTAAAATGAGTAAGATAGCAACCTTAATATTAATAATTTCTACCTTTACCGTCCTTTATGCCACCGAGTCCATTGCTCAGCGTGGAATGGGGTGGAGAGGAGGCAGGGGCCAGGGGCCTGGAGGTCCATGCTGTAGCATGTTTAATCAGGAAACAGATGAAACTGTCAGTGGTGAGGTAGTCAGCATAGACGAAATTATTCACGGGAAAGGTGCGTCCTCCTACGGTGTTCATTTGACAGTGAAAACTGACAAGGAAACCGTACCTGTTCATTTAGGACCAGGATGGTATATTGAGAATCAAGACATTACGATTGAACCTAATGACAAGGTCGAAATCAAGGGCTCTAGAATTACTTTCAATGGAAAACCGGCAATCATTGCTTATGAAGTAAAAAAGGAAGAAGAAATATTAGTACTTAGAGATGAGAACGGTTTCCCTGCCTGGAGTGGTTGGAGACGACGCGCGGATGTTCAACCTCCCACTCAACAAAGAATGAGATGGAAAGGAAGCGGAAAATGGGGATCTAAATCCAGTTATGGAAGGATGTATAACCCTGCGACAATTGAAACTATCAGTGGCGAAGTTATCAGCGTAGACAAAATTACGCCGCGAAAAGGTATGTCATATGGAGTGCATCTGAGTCTAAAATCAGATAAGGAAACAATTGATGTTCATCTGGGACCTGGATGGTACATTGAAAACCAGAATTTTACTATAGAACCTGAGGACAAGGTCGAAATAACAGGGTCAAGGATTATGTTCGACGGGAAACCGGCTATTATTGCCGCGGAAGTAAAAGATGGAGACGAAATACTGGGACTCAGAGATGAGAACGGTTTTCCTGCCTGGAGTGGTTGGAGACGTCGCTAGTTCAGGTGATACAAAGATACTCATAAGTATGCAGGTTTAATGTTTAGTCTCTCAAGGCCCTGCATACTTATGCGCTTGCTTGGAGTTTTACTGGACGTTAACACTAACGACTCTTACCGTTATTTGAATAAAGGAGTGAGTTCATATAAAGAATTTATATCCTATATACAGGTTTTTTGGAGTAGTATTGTGCGCAGTTGCAATTTTGCTGTGTATTCCAGACACTACCTGGGCTGCGGGAGGTGGCAGAAGATCAATGGGGTTTCTTGATATTTTGCTGTTACCACGTGTCTGGATCAGCGCTATCTTCTGTCTGGCAGGAATGGGACTTTTAATAAAGGCCCACGTACGCAGTAGATTGCGATTAATAGTGTTAAGTGCCATATTCTTCTTTTTTGGTATTCTGCCAACATTGCCTTTGGGCTGGTTTGCCTGGAGCATGGGGTTGCACCCAAGCCCTGTTTGTGCTATCACCAAGCCATTTTTGTTTCTTAGTGCAGGCAGACAGGTGCCCATTATCTTTATAGCAATTTTATTCTTTATTTCTGTGTTCAGTATTGTTGGCAATAAACTCTTTTGCGGTTGGGCTTGTCCTATTGGTGCTATTCAGGAAGCATTTAATCATATACCCTTAACCAGGAAGCTCAGGTTTATACTTCCCTTCCGGTTAACTAACACTCTACGCATGATAATCTTCATTGCTTTCATCACGTTAGTGCTTACCATAGGCCGGAGCATTTACGATTACTTCAATCCATTTCATTTCCTTCACTGGAGATTCGACATTATGTCTGTTACGGTTTTACTTATTACGCTGATGGCATCTCTGTTCATCTTCAGACCCTTCTGTCACGTGGTCTGTCCTATAGGACTTTATACCTGGCTACTGGAGCACTTTTCGCTGGTTAAGATCAAGGTTAACAAGCATGATTGTAAAGACTGTAATCTATGCATTAAGAAAAGTTCTTGTCCTACTGTTCAATCTGTTCTTGAAGAGAAAAGGTCAAGACCAGACTGCTTTGCATGTGGCCGATGTATTGAAGCCTGTCCTGAGAAGGCTTTAAGGTTTACAAGATAAAGATTTAGAGGTAAATTATCGAACCACACAGAAAAGATTAAACTTAAACATAAATACAGAACTATGGAAATAAATCTAACTTTCTTAGGAGCCGCTCGTAATGTGACCGGCTCAAAGTACCTTGTTGAAGTTAATGGCATCCGTTTGCTTGTTGATTGCGGATTATACCAGGAGCGCGGTTTAAAAAATTTAAACTGGGAGCCGTTTCATGTATCACCTGACAAGATAGACATCGTATTATTAACCCATGCCCATCTGGATCATTGTGGCCTGATACCAAAATTAGTTAAGGAGGGTTTCAAAGGCAGAATTTATTGTACACCGGCAACAACTGAAATTGCAAAGATCGTACTCCTTGATTCCGCTAAAATACAAGAAGAGGATGCTGCATTTAAACTAAAACGACATCTTCGTGAAGGTAAAAAAGGAAATTATCCGGAAATCCCTTTATATACTAAGGAAGATACCGAGGCTTCATTTCAATATTTTTCTTCGATACCATATCAACAGAAATTTGATCTAGGACACGGCATCGATGTAGTGTTTTATGACGCAGGCCACATACTAGGTTCTGCAAATATTAAGCTATTTATAAAAAGCAATGGAGAGGAAAGGACTCTCATTTTTTCTGGCGACATAGGCAAAAATGATACCCCGATTCTTCAAGATGCTACGGTATTTAAGCAAGCTGATTATGTTGTAATGGAATCGACTTATGGCAGCAAAGGAACTCCTTCTTCTGTGGCAAATATTCAAGAAACCCTGAGCGATATTATCAACAATACTAATGATAAAGGTGGAAACGTTATTATCCCAAGCTTTGCAATAGAAAGATCACAGGAAGTGCTTTACCGCTTAAACGAACTTCTACGTCAGGACCTGATTCCACACATTATGGTTTTTCTTGATAGCCCTATGGCAATTAGAGTTACTGATGTTTTTCGTCATCATACGGATTTGTTTGATGAAGAGGCGGCGGAGTTACTTCGTAGAGGTAAACATCCGTGTGACCTTCCGGGATTACAATTGTGTAGGACGGTAGATGAGTCAAAAGCAATAAACTATATTAGAGGTTCAATAGTTATTATTGCCGGATCCGGTATGTGTAATGGCGGACGTGTAAGACACCATCTTGTAAACAACATCATAAGGCCTGAATGTACAATTCTTTTTGTTGGTTATCAGGCTATAGGAACACTTGGCCGACAAATCGTAGATGGTGCAGAAAAGGTGCGGATACATGGTCAACATTATCCGGTAAAGGCCAAAGTGATTAAAATCAATGGGTTTTCTGCTCACGCAGATAAAGATGAATTATTACAATGGATATCCGCGTTTAAGAACAATCCACCCCGTAAAGTATTTATTACACATGGAGAGGAGAAAGCGTCAAAGGCGTTTGCAGAAGTTGTAGAACATAAACTAGGTTTCATTACTGAGCGGCCGTCTCGTGGTGATAAATATGTTCTCAATTAAATGAGACACTATAGAATATATGGATTAAAGTAAATTCCAGCAAAGCACTTCCCGATTCACCATATCAGACTATATCTCACCTTTCATATCCTATACCTATATTTTGATTTGCGCAAGAGATGCCAATATCATTAAATAGTCTTGGATTTTCGAGACAATTTGCATAAAATACATCCATGCAATTAAAAATAAACATCGGTTGCTGCAACCATCTGTTCGGAGAAGGCCTTAAAAAACTACTACTGGAAGAGTGTAATCTTGATGAAAGTATCATTACGGTCAGTACAAACCCCCGGGAAATCATTAAGGAAGAAAACGATCTCCTGATCACAGATTTTAATACGCTTGCCGGTATTATTTTCGATGACATTTCCGACAATCACAAGGTACGAATTCTTCTTTTAGGAACAGGATGCCTTCCAAAAATAGAAAATGAATGTTTGATAAGCTTTATCTCACGCGGACTTGTAGGTATTTTGTCTCCTGATACCGATCTGCCTCTGTTAAAGAAAGCTATAGAGTGTGTTATCGCAGGTGAGTTATGGTTTGAAAACAAGCAACTGCTTGAAATTATTCCAGGTGTGAAAGTAAAAAGCTGTGGTAAGGAAACCTCTATGACAGACAAAGAAATAGAGGTAGCCAAATTGGTTTGTAATGGACTATCAAACAAGGAGATAAGGAAGGCTCTGAATACCAGTGAGCAGGCGGTCAAGTCACACCTCAGCAGGATATATAAAAAGACTGGAGTCTCTGATAGACTCCAGCTTGCCCTCTATGCATTAAACTCAAGTGTGTTTCTGATGAATCAAAAGTGCAGGAAGGATTTGAGATCAAAATAGAGAGCAAGACCTTAATCTTGCTCTCTATTATATTACTGTACACACATTAACCATTTGAAAGAAATTACATATTTGAATTCAAGATAATCACACAACCAGTTCAGTCTCTATCGGAACTCTTTGTTCAGTATTAACAACCAGCTTCCCATCATCCGAGAGAGAAATCTGAAAGTGATACAATGGCCTTGGTGCTGGACCCGCAAAATTAACTCCGTTTTTATAATACTTACTACCATGACACGGACATTCAAAAATGTTTTTTTCCTTTGTCCAATGAACTGCACAGCCAAGATGCTGGCATATTACTGATATAGCCTTAAAACTGTTACCTTCTCTAGAAATAAAAACCTTCCTGGATTCTAATGTCGTTACACTACCCGGAGCATAGTCAGCTGGATAACCGATAGGGAAAACAGGAGAAGATTCAAAAAGAACTCTGGGAAAGAAAAATCCCCCCACCGCTTTCGGTCCCAATAATTTAGCTGTATAAATCCCAACTGTTGTTAAAAAAACCGCCCATCCAGCCAGGGTAAAGAAGTCTCTCTTGGATGTGTAGATATTACCTGGACAAGCTTCTTCTTTTGCTTTTAAATCATTTGCCATGATTCTGCCCTTCCTTTCTTATATGGTTCCATCTATTAAAAGCTTACTGAATAAAACAAGCTCTTCCTGCCGTACATTCCATATGTATTTAATACCCGGTTTATGGAAACTGACTTACTGTTAACAACAAGAGTATTACCGGAAAAGTTCACTCTTTTAAGTTTTTGTGGTAGTGTCTTTAGATTCATTATGGATGCAACTTTAGTTGCAACGGAATGAATCCAAAGAGATTGTAAATGCCACTTTTGTCCAATTTCTTTTTTAACTCTTAATTGTATAATCATATTAGAAGTAGGAAAAAGTTGATGTACAAAGTATACTTTTAACAGATGGTAATGTAGCCAGCATAGAAAAAGCAACTCCGGGTAGAGGAATGTATTACGGTATACATTTAATTGTAAAAACGGAAGAGGAAACTCTCTCTGTAGGTCTGGGTCCCGGAGGGTATATGGAGAGTCGAGGTATTAGGTTCATGCCAGATGACAAGGTAGAGATCAAGGGACACAGAATATATGACAGAGGGGAAGCGGCCATCGTCACTTCTGAGGTTAAAAAGGGCGGTGAATTACTTAAACTCAGAGATGATAGCGGCCTTCCATTCTGGAAGGGTCATAGGAATCGTTAGTCACTCAAACCGGCAAGAGCATCTGGTCTTCATGACAATCCAGATGCTCTTTAGCCGATTTAATTAGACGAGCATTGGTGATACACACAGAAATTTACAAGTAATATTGCTGTGAAAGAAAGGCGGTGAGTAAAATGAAGAATATTTGTTTCTTAATACTAACTTGTTTTGTAACAATTTTTTTGGCTTTATGCCAAAACGTTCAAGGGGAAAGCCGAGCCTTATCTGAAGATCAGGCCAGGACAATGCAGGAGAATCTAAAGAAAGCCATGCAGGAGCTGAAAAGGGAGATAAAGATAGAAGTTAAAGTTGAGAATGGTGGAACTATTACTGGTAGCGTAAAATGTAAAAGGATTAGATATCCTGAAAACGTAGTAATTTTTATTGAAGAAGTAAATGGCAACGATTATCCTGCTCCGGAGGAGCATGGAATAATAGACCAGTTTAATCTGACCTTTGTACCCCACGTTCTGGCCGTACAGAAAGGTACAACTATTGACTTCCCGAACAGCGACGCTGTCAGACATAATGTTTTTTCTCCACCGGACTGTTGTAAACAGTTTAATCTTGGTACTTACGACGTGGGTGTTGTAAAGCAAGTAACATTTGATAAGTCGTGTGATGTACCTCTATTGTGTAATGTACATGCAGAGATGTCTGCATTTGTAGTGGTGCTTGATAATCCTTATTTTGCAGTTACCTTAAGAGACGGCAATTTCAAGATTGATAATATCCCTCCGGGTGAATATACATTGAAAGCATGGCATGAAAAACTTAAAACAGTTACACAGGGGGTAAGAGTAGAAACAGGAAAGACAACAGATGTGAGTTTTGTCTTAAAAAAGAAAAAGTAGACAAGGGCAGTGAATAATATTACTGCTCCAGAAAGGTGGTGAATTAGTCATGAAATATACTTCACACTATATTAGTAAAATAGGGAAAATATCAATTTATATCTTATTATTTCTGTGCATTACAACAGCCGTTTGGGCTTCTGGTGGCAGTAGAAGGTCTATGGGGGTTTTTGATGTTTTATTATTGCCTCGCGTCTGGATAGGTGCTCTCTTTTGTTTAGCCGGAATCTGGCTCTTGATGAAATCATGGGTACAAAGGAATCTTCGATTAGTAATTTTAGGTGTAGTATTCTTTACTTTCGGAATTCTTCCCGCATTGCCTCTTGGACGTTTTGCATGGGGAATGGGCATGCATCCAAGCCCTGTCTGCGCAATTACAAAGCCTTTTTTGTTTCTAAGTGCAGACAGAGGAGTACCTATAATATTCCTGACAGTCTTAGCCGTTATTTCAGTTTTAAGTATAATCGGAAATAAGATATTCTGTGGCTGGGCATGTCCAATTGGTGCTATACAGGAACTTTTTAATAAGATACCGCTTCCTGAAAAGCTTAAGGTTATACTGCCTTTTAAGGTAACTAATTCTATTCGGATTATAATATTTATAACCTTTATAACACTTGTCTTTACTGCAGGAATAGGTATTTACGGCTATTTCAATCCGTTTCATTTTCTACACTGGCGATTTGAAGCTATGGGAATCTTGGTTTTCCTGGTTACACTGACAGCCTCACTATTCATTTTCAGACCATTTTGCTACACGGTTTGTCCTATCGGGTTGTTTACGTGGGTACTCGAACACTTCTCGCTGATAAAGGTGAAAGTAAACAAGCATAATTGTACAGACTGCAATCTCTGTATTAAAAAGAGCCATTGTCCTGCTGTGCAATCAATTATTGATGGAGGCAAGAGTCACCCTGACTGTTTTGCCTGTGGACGATGCATTGAGGTCTGTCCGCATAATGCATTGGGATTTGTAAGATGAGTACGGTCTTCCATTATGGAGGAGCTGAAGAACTCGTTGGTAGATTTAAACCGGCATGAACACTGTGGCTTTATAACCATTCAGATATTCTTTAACCGGACAACTTTGACTAACATTGGCGTTAGACATTTAACGTTATAAGCAATATAATGCCAAAGTATAGATGATTTTAAAATAAGGACTGGGAGACCAATCATGGAGAGCAAAGATGCTGGAGCCCTGACCGGAGAACCGTTTCAGGATGTCGGGACAGTAGCCAGAGAACACTATCTAAACGGATTTGGATGCGCTGAGAGTATACTGCATGCACTTAATGATACGGGAACTTTAGATGTTCCAGATATCGTGCTAAAAGCGTCTACCGGATTCGGGACAGGATTTGGTGGCAAGGGCTCTACGTGTGGTGCAGTGACCGGCCCGATCATGGCTGTGGGCATAAAATATGGTAGACTTAAACCTGATGAGGATTCTGATAATGCCTACAAGCGAACTAAAAAGATAGCAGATACCTACGAACAAAAGTACAAGACTACAGATTGCGCATGCGTAACGAAGGTTTGGAGGGATCGTGGCAAGTTTACAACACCTGAGAGAAGAAAGTTCTGTGGCGCTATTGTGCGGTATATGGCGAGGGAGACAGAAAAGATACTCAGCAAAGATGAAGCTTAATACGTTTCACATGTAACCTCATCCAGCCATAATTGACACGTGTATCCAAACTGGAAGGTATCAGAATCCATCATAAGCCTGTTGCGGAATATCAACAGGAAGAGAGGCTGTGAGTAAAATGAAAAATATATGTTTCTTAATACTATTCTGTTTTGTAACTACATTGTTAGTTTTGAACCAAGACGCTCAAGGAGATAACCGGACCGTATATGAAGATCGTACCAGGATAATGCAGGAGAAGCTAGCTAAGGCCAGACAGGAGCTAAAACGGGAGATAAAGATAGAAGTTGAAGTTGAGAATGGAGGCTCTATTACGGGTAATGTAAAATGCAAAAGAATGAAATACCCTGAGAACATAGTAGTTTTCATTGAAGAAATCGGTAACAACGATTACCCTGCACCAGAGGAGCATGGGGTGATAGGCCAATTTGATCGGACTTTCGTTCCGCATGTTATCGCTGTACAGAAAGGCACCATTCTTAATTTCCCAAACAGTGACCTTGTGAAACATAATGTTTTCTCTCCACAAGACGGTTGCAATCAGTTTAATCTTGGTACTTACGACGTAGGTGTTGTAAAACAGGTAACATTTGACAAATCGTGCTATGTACCTATTCAGTGTAATGTGCATGCGGAGATGTCTGCGTTTGTCGTTGTATTTGATAATCCATATTTTACAGTTACCATGAAAGACGGTAATTTCAAAATTGATAATATCCCGCCAGGGGACTATACATTAAAGACATGGCATGAAAGGTTCGAGTCGGTTACGCAGGAGGTAAGAGTAGAAACAGGAAAGATAACAGATGTAAGCTTTGTCTTAAAAAAGAAAAGGAAATGACAAACAAGAGGTAACACTTAGTTCAGAAGTTATTCATCCATTTCGAATGAGGCGGTTAGATACAACATTATTCAGATGGGTCCACATTTACATTAAGCTTTTCTGTAAATTGAACAGCTACACATACTCGGCTTCCGTCACTGGAAGTTTCCTTTATATCCTCTCTGATAATTAATCCTTCCCCACTAAGATTGAGTGTTCTTTCATTAGTGTCAACTGCTGATATTTGAAGTGGAATTATTGATCCGGGGGAAAACGCATCTACGTTATCTGTTATTACTTCGAAATAAACACCGGTTGCGCTAACATTTATTGTCTTACCTTTTTGCTGTGGCAAAGAAATATCAAAAGACAGGTTCAGCCTCTGGTTATCCCTTTTGTCAGAATCTAATTCTTCAGTTGACATACTTCCATTTCTCCCTAATAGGTTAAAACATAAATCCTCTGGCCTTGTGGAGATCGACTTAAACAACTCACACAAGACAGTTTACTTATCTAAACATTATACATCGTATATACGATATTAACAGAAAAAAATGTTTATGTTTATAAAAAAATGATCTGGATTTGGACTATAAGAAAATTGTTGAATCGGTGAAAAGCACGGGTAGAATTAAGAGTAGTGATTAATCTTATAAGGTGTATAGTAATTTTTTGTAATGGCTTGCTGAACTTATAGTTACAAATCTAAATATAAACGGCTTCAATGATGAAGAAAATAATAATTAGCAAAAAGGACATAAATTCTTTTTACAAAGGTCTTAAGGAAGAATTTACCGTTTATGGTGTGAAAGAGAAGGAAAAAGGTTTCTATGTATTTGACGAAACAGATGAATTTGCTGATCCTCTGAATGACTATATACCAACCATTCTTCCACCTAAAAAATATTTATTCCCTCAACAGGAGACTCTGCTTCGTTTTGATACTCAGCCACATCCAGACATACAGCCCGTTATAGAGTCTAAAAAGCAGATACTTTTTGGCGTCAGACCCTGCGATATTCATGGAATAAATCTGCTGGACAAAATATTTTCCTCTGACCACGAAGATATAAATTATACCCATAAACGTGCCGAAACAGTTATCGTGGGCATGGACTGCCTCCGGCCATGCTATGAACACGCTCACTGTGCGAGTGTCGGTTGTCTGGATGTAGATGAAGGATACGATATTATGATTACTGATATTGGAAATAATTTCTATATTTCGACTAATACTCCGATGGGAGAGGCAATAATAGAAAAATACGCAAATTCAATTGAAGCAAGCAATGAGGATAAAGACAGGTTTGAGAAATTGATAAAAGAACGAAAAGATAAATTCGAGATGAAATTCACCACAGATGTATCCAACCTGCCTTTGCTGTTTAAAAATGCAGATAATGATCCGATATGGGACGAATTAAACGATAGATGTCTAGGATGTGGTCGCTGTAATATAGTATGCCCCACCTGTTACTGTTTTGACGTCTTTGACTGTATGGAATTAAATATGGAGTCTGGAGAGAGATGCCGTCAGTGGGATGCGTGTACATTAAATGATTTTGCAGTTGTAGCCACAGGAGAGAATTTCAGATCTACCAGAGGTCAGAGGTTAAGACACCGGTTTAACAGGAAATTTAACTACTTAATGACTAAACACAATACATCTTTCTGTACCGGGTGTGGAAGATGTTCAAGATCGTGTCCAGTTAATATCGACCTTGTAGAAACCGTAAATGCCGTAATCAAAAATAATAAAGCTGAAGTTAAATAATTTCCAGCCCTTCTATAGTCGATTTCAATTTAACGCTATGTTTGATTTAACAAAATTTTCACTGCAAGATATGTCTGAGGTTGGAGATGCTTTGCAGCAATTGGAGCTCAAGGCAAAAAATATTGATGAGTTAAGCGATATGATAGTCCGGTATTTTTTTGACAACCTTGTCGATACGCAAACCGGAGAGAAATCGTCTGTTCTGATCCGGTTCTTCATGACATATCCTTATTCAAGCCTTGGTACAGAATTACGCCAATCAGTCGATAAAATGCTAGATGGTCAGTCTGTGCATCAGGACATGAAGTGCCTGGAATTGTCAGCAACTGCCGGAGTACAACCGGAGTGGAACTCAACGATACAATCAAAAGGACACCGCGTTCTTCCTCTACAGAATGAAAATATGTTGAAAAATAATATTATGGTCCATCAATTTATTGACCAAATGGGTATAGGCATCTCAAACGTACTTAATCCTGACCCAACACTATCGTCTGAGTTGGAAGGCAGGGTTTTCAACGTCTATCATGTACCTGATGCCATCGGAAGTCCATATATTCCAGCACAGGAGGAGTTTGTAGTACCTTTTGGAGTTAAATCTGCAATGGGTTTTGGGGGTATGTTACCGACAGGAAACTTATTTGCACTGCTTATATTCTCTAAAACGAAGATCCCTCGTGATACGGCAAATTTATTTAAAAATATCGCATTGAATATAAGAATGGCACTCTTGCCTTTTGTTAATGAGAAGATATTTGTAATTGATAAAGACGAAATTACGGAAGAAGAACGACTCAGATCATTGATAGCAACACAAACAAGTTTATTGGAGGTATACAAAAAAACTACTACCGAAAAGACCAGACGTTCTGAAAGTGTATCATTTAATATTACAAATCTAATAGGAAAATTTACAAAGAAAGTTTGGTTGTACTTCTGTTTAATATCCACATCTGTTTTATTTCTTTTTTTCCACTGGTTGACACATATTGAGTTTACATTACACTTGGCTGCTATTCCCATTGAAATCCTGTTCGGTGCGTTATTAATTGAAAAGATTTTAGAGAGGAAGAGAAAGGCTGAACAGTCAAAAAGACTAATGCACTTCAGGTGCTATCTGTTTCGTTCACGTTTGCGTAACATTTTTCTTGCCAACCTTAATGCACTAAAGTTTCCAATAATATCAATATCAAAAATTAAAAGTGCAAGCCTGGAAGAGTTGAAACAAATGCGTAAAGATGCCAACCATATAGAATATGCATCTTTAGACGCAATGGAAATGATAATAATTGAGTATGTCCCCGCGTATCACGCATTTTATAGTTTTATGGAGTGGACAATTATTCATGACATAGATTCCGGTTTCGAGAATATGATTTATATTCTGCATTTCATTGAAGAAGTTAAGTTGTTTAGACACAATAACCCGGATACACCATACATTTATGAGGCACAAAAGCAGAGGTCATTGATGAAGAAAGTAAAAAAAGTTTTAGCCGAAGGTTTATTTAATTTCCTGGATTTTTTAATTGAATTAAAAAAGAAAGATCCGGCCCTGTTTTATGAGCTCCTTGCTGATTACGAGGAGTCACCTCAGGACACCCGAATAATGTACGAACGGAGAAAAAGTGAATAATGCTGGTGTAAGAGATCAGAAAGTTACTTGACTACTCGATTCCAAGACAAGGCTACCAAAGAATAGAAGAAATCAGGACGCACTAAATAGGCGTTTAACTCACTCTATAAATTATCATTTTCTATTGTCTTAATTATCTCGATTCTTCTTTTATGCCTCTCTTCATTGCTGAACAGCGTCTCCATCCAAAGCTGTACTAACTTTTTTGCCTTACTGATAGTTAATGTTCTGGTCCCCAGAGATAGTATGTTAGCATCGTTATGTTTCCTTGACATTTCTGCGCTATATTCATCATAAACAACTGCCGCCCTGATACCCTTAACCTTGTTGGCCACTATCGCTTCTCCCTGGCCTGATCCACCAATAACAATTCCCTTGGAATCCAGACCCATGTCAATATCTTCAGCCACAGCTTTAGCAACGGGGTAAATAAAGTCAGGATAATCATCAGACTCATTAAATTCGTAAGCACCCTTATCCTCAACTTCACACCCGAGGTTCTCAAGGAACATTTTTAGTTCCTCCTTTAACTCAAAACCGGCATGATCTGTACCAATATATATTTTCACAATTATCTCTCAGTATTTGATGTGCCGAAATGAAGTTGACCCTACACTTCACTTAACATCTTATTCTTCACCTAATGTATTCAAAAAATGCAGCATTTCATGAAATATACCAAAGTCATGCCTATTAAAATCCATTACCAGTCTCGGCAAATCCAAGAACTCTTCATCTTTCTGCTCTGCAGGTAAAGAGTCAGTAGGCTCAATTTTTCCTGACCGAAGGATACGGCTATATTTTTTGTTAAGCGCATTAATATCTTCACTACTCAAAGCTTGATTTAATCTGATAACGGTCTTTTCTCCCACATATCGGATTGAATGATAAACCCTGTAAAATTGCAGTATCTCATCAATCGCCTTCTCGACGGAGTTGACATGTATAAACAAACTCATATCATTACGTGAAATAAAATCTCCTCTGGACAATTCGCTCTTTACAAAACCAATCCAGCGGTTCCAATACTGAGAATTAGGAGGTTCAATTAAAATAATCGGACGTGGTTTACTTTTCCCGGTCTGAATTAACGTAAGAGTCTCAAAGCCCTCATCTAAAGTACCAAAGCCACCAGGAAAGATTACTGTTACATCAGACTCTTTAAGGAAAAATAGTTTTCTGTTAAAAAAATACTTAAAACTGATAGCCTTTTTGTCCCCGGCTATAAATGGATTATGCCGTTGTTCAAAAGGAAGCTTGATATTCAAACTGAAGCTCTCTTCTCTACCCGCCCCCTTATTACCAGCCTCCATTATTCCCGGCCCACCACCAGTGATTACCTTAAATCCATTTTTCACAATCAGCTCTGACATTTCTACCGCCATTTTGTATTCTACTGAATCTCTCCCTGACCTCGCAGAACCAAAGACAATCACCTTTCTGTCATTCTTATAAGGAGAAAATACTTTCGACGCGTAACGCAGCTCCTTCAACGCCGTATTTATTAATTTCAGATCGCCACGATCCTCGTTTTCCAGACCAAGTTTCATAACAGTCGTCAGCATCTCTTTAATTAAGTCTGCATTATTACCAGAAAGAGACTCCCCCGCTAAATTCGTAATAATTTTATCTAACTCTTCTCTACCTGTTTTATATTCCTTTTTATTATTCATGTTTTTATTTTTATTTCGATGCACACATACAAAGTTACACCGCTTGTTAACCAGACTGAATTATGTTTTAACAATTGACATTGACAACCTCATGCTTTGATTTATTATATAATATTGATGGCTTCTGTAAAACCTTTTAAACACTATGTACTTTTAATGAATTCAAGATTCAGAGGGAAAGCAGGCATATGAAGCACAATCGAAATTTTTCAGTTTATACTCCTGTACTATTGTCAGTATTCCTACTTCTCAGTATCTTATACTCAAATGAGATCAGAGCTGATTGGAATGCTTCAACATTCGGTGAGAAAATTGCCGGTACATACCTGCTGACTGAGGAGGATGATGGCGGCTCCCGAATTATAACGATCACTGCAGATGGTAATTGGTTTGGTATTCATTCGTCTCAGCTCAACAACAAATTCAGCAATCAACAGGGAGTATGGAAAAAAACAGGAGAAAGAGATATTACCGTCAGAGTACTTAACTTCTCTTCCCTGAAAGATGGTATCGGATCATCTCTATTCAGCTTCACCGTAAATCTTGATAAAACATATCAGCAGATAAACGGAAAACTCTCCGGCAAGCTGTTTTCACCCGGAGCAGACCCTCTTGATCCTGTCGCAATCCCTCTCAAGTCATTCAGTAATACTTTCACAGGGAAACGTCTTGTTATTAACGAGAGAGAGAGCAAGTTTTAAATTAAACTACCCACTGATTAAGAAGTATGATGAAAAGTAACACACTATTTTTGTTCGGTTTATTGGCATCCACTCTCATTCATGCAGCCCTGGCTTCAGGTATCCATTATTTACATTTTTCATCAGCACAAATTCAGATCAAATCAGGAGATGTAAGCAGGGAGATTGATATAACCTTTGAGTTTGCCGAATTGCAGCCAGCTTCTGTAGATTTCAATAAACCCAAACAAGTTTACAATATTGATGAAAACAAAACTAAGCAGAATCCAATTACACAAACTATGGCAAATACTAAGATAGAGACAGCACCTGTCTCTGAGGATGTGCAGGAATATGTTGTGAATAGGAATGATTTAGAGGTGAGAACTGTTTCAAGTCAGATGGGAACTCAGCCCCCTCTGAATCCTCCAGAGGTTGAACAGAGAGCAGTTTCTCCTCGAAATAAAAATGAGGAACATAGAGAGCAGGCTTCACTTGCTGAAAATGGCATACAAGCCTACACACGACCGGAGTATATTAAGAACCCTCCCCCTAAATACCCGAGGCAGGCGAGGATACGTTCACTAACAGGTAAGGTTACTCTCAAGGTGGAGGTGGAAACTGACGGAAGTTGCGGCTATATTGAAGTTGTTAAATCGTCTGGTTACTCGATGTTAGACAAATCTGCTACTAAGGCAGTAAAAGAGTGGCAGTTTGTACCTGCGAAGAAATGGGGAAGTGCAGTCTCTTCATTTACAGAGATTGTGGTTAATTTTCAATTGAAATAGTTGAGAATACGTTATAAATTTATTCATACATGTGCATCATATTCACAGCCCGGGCACAACAAAATGGTTTACTGTTTTGAAATACCCTGGAGACCTCGACAAGAGACAAGCCTGTTATCCGTCCTCTTACAATTCCAGAGAAGTATCACGCGGAATAAATGAAGAGGGCCGAATGCCATAACATCCATTTTTATATAAACTTACGCAATTTCAAGCTATTTGCTTCTGATTTCAATCTCAGCTATTTCGAAGTACATATTCAGGTCTTTTTTCTCATTGCAATTATAATTTAAATGACTTAACATACCGAAAATTTTAATCTCACTGGAATATTCTCTTCTGTTAAGCAATAACCACTATCTAGGCGATGGTTCAACAGTTCACAAGAGGCTACAGTAACATTAAATAACCTTTAAAAAACAGAGAGAAATTTTTTACTTTTTATGTTTTATAATTAGAGAGTAAAAGACTATGTATTTGCATAATTATTTATATGAAAGTAGCACTATTTCTAATAACGATCTTGTTGTTCAACGTTCATACTGTATTAATTGCAGGTGAAACTACCGAAACATCTACCACAAAAGAGAGTGTCAACGCTTCGGCAGAAGAAGAAATTGAAGAACCATCATCCAATTCTGAAACCACTATAAAAGCAAAAGGTGTTTATGTCTTGCCAGAGATCCTTGTAATCTCTACAAAAAAAACAGAAAGCGAAGCTGTTCAGGATATTCCTGAGTCAATTTCAGTGTATTCCAGAAAAACCATTGAAGATAATTTTGTACAAGATTTAACTGATATTGGCCAGATATCTCCTAATGTAAAGCTTGATGATATAGGTACTTTACCCAATACTGCAAACTTCTTTATCCGCGGTATGGGTGTTTCATCCAGCATCCTGTCTGATGAACCAGCAGTTGGTGTATTTGTGGATGGCATGTACCTGGGCACAAACATTGCCACATTGTTTGATTTGTTTGATGTAGAAATGGTGGAAGTGATGCGTGGACCGCAGGGTACATTATTTGGCCGCAATGTCACTGGTGGGGCTGTGCTGGTACGTCACCGACGACCATCAGGTGAATTTAGTATTCGTGGAAAAACTACTGCAGCTACTTATGAATCGATGCAACAAAATCTGGTAGTTGAGGCACCCATTACAGACAAGCTTGCCTGGAAGCTTAGTACACTATATCGAGACAAAGGAGGATATTATGACAATACTGTTAAAGCAAGTTCTGATCTGGGGGATGACAGGACATGGCTACTTCGTCCAATGCTTACCTGGAAACCGACCGAAAATCTTGAAGTCACCTTAATAACTGAATTTTCTGATTATGAAGGCGATGGTGCACCCTATCGTTTAATTAAAGATAAAACAAATTCAAATCCCTCAAATTCATCAAAAAAATTCTCTACTGACTTAATGCCAGGAGCCGATTATCATACTGAACAAGCCGTGCTGGATATTAATTGGCATATTGGGCCGGGAGAGCTGACATCAATTAGCGGTTATCGCCAATACATGACAAAAAGCGAAATTGATGTTGACGGTACACCCGATCCAATATTTCATGGAAACACTACAAATCAACAGGACCAATTTTATGAAGAATTACGCTATGCTATGAAGTTAAATAAGCGTGCTGAGCTTACAACAGGTATGAGTTATTTCACGCAAAATCTCTTTTACAGTGAACAACGTTTTATTAACAACAATGCAACCAAGCGCGCTGCTGACAGCATTATGGACCAATATGCAGTTGGCTTTTTTATGCAGGGGGATGTGGATCTTACGGATACATTAACCTTGAAGCTGGGAGGACGTTATACCTGGGAAGAGAAGGATGTAAAAGTGGCAAGTTTAGCCGGTACTCGCAGTTCTGATTTAATAGAATTTAGTTATGATTTTAAGGACAGTGACAGATGGGATTTTATCAGCTGGCATGGTGGCTTAAACTGGCATCCGACAGAAGACCACTTGCTATATGCCAGCTTGACGCGTAGTTTCCGTAGCGGAGGTTATAATATGCGCAACCAGTTACCGGCATCACCAGGTCCGTATGATAAGGAAAGGGTAGATGCCTTCGAGGTGGGTGTAAAGGCCGATTGGTTTAATGGCAGGATACGGACGAACCTGTCTGCTTTCTATAATGATTATAAAAATTTACAGAGAGTTGTCCTAGGCCCCTCAATTGAACAGGAAATACTCAATGCAGCTGATGCAACAATTACCGGGTTTGAGGTGGAGATGACAGTCTTGCCATTTGATAATTTCCAGGTGGACTTTTCACTGGGATATACAGATGCAAGTTATGACAGATTTGATGGTATTGATGTTGATGGAGACAAAATATCAGACCCGGATAAAGCGAAAGATCTTGACTTTTTAAATGTACCGGAATGGACGGCCTATTTAGGAGGGGCATACTATATTCCAATCCCCTGGGAAAATAAAGGTGAGTTGGAATTGAGAACCTCAGCCAGCTATACCGGTAGTTATTCGATTACAGATAATAATGTACTATCTCAGGATAGTTATACCTTAGTTGACGCCAGTATAGGTTATCTGTTTTCCAACGACCACTTGAAATTTTCAGTTTTCGGGCAAAATCTACTTGATGAACATTACACTAATTTTGGGATAAACTCCAGCCTGTTTGATTCTGCTGTTTACACACAAGTGGGAGCAACTGCAGGGATTGAGCTAACTTTTGAATTTTAGCATCTGAAAACAGAATCACAAGATGATACAAGTAAGTTGTATTTAAAAAGGTAACTTCTATTATGGATAAAATAACACCATTGAACATTCTGATTGCAGAGGACAATAAAATGAACCAGTTTATGATAAAGGAACTGCTCGAAATGGATGGACATAATATAACCATAGCAGAAGATGGCAGGAAGGTAATTGACTTGTGGCAAAATGGAGATTATGACCTTATTCTAATGGACTTACAGATGCCAGAAATGAGCGGATTTGAGGCAACTGTGCAGATACGCAGAATGGAAAAAAGTAGCGGTGATCATATACCCATTATTGCCCTCTCCGCATACTCGGAGAAAGATAAGTTGCGGGAGTGTAAGGCAGCAGGTATGGATGACTTTATTAATAAAGCGTTTGAGACTGATGAACTCATGGAGAAAATAGAAAATTTATTATCCGATAGAGAGGATAAAGAGATAGAGGGTAAATCCAGAGAAGATAATGGTTATTCTACCGGAAAGATCGAAGATCTTTTCAACTTAAACAAAATCCCCCACTTGAGGCATAATACGGAAAAGATGAAGCAATATGTGCAGCTGTTTTTTGAGGGTATGAATTTTGAGATATCAAAAATTGAGAAGGCAATTGAGGAAAATACTCCGGAAGAGATTGGGATTGCTGTCCACAGCATAAAAAGTATGTGCTGGTATTTACATAAGGAAGAAATTACTCGTATTACATCAGAAATAGAGTGTATTACTTCCGAGGACAGCATAAAGGGATTTCTAGAAAAATTTTCACAGTTAAAGGAGCATTTTGAAGATTTGAAGAGGGATAAATGGTTATAGTTATGTGCAATAATAGAAAAATGGAACTGAAATTATAAATGAAGAAGATAGAGTATGGTTTTTTTATTAATACATAAATAATTCCTAGAATATAGCAAGCATTGTGGTGAACCAGTGCTTTTTTCGATACGATAAGTTATGATAGAAATAACAAACTATAATATTCAAAAGAGATTGAACAATTGTCCAACGGTTGCAGTGTATCGCGGAATAAGAGAAACCGATAAGGTTCCTGTGGTCGTTAAAACCATAAATTCTGCTTATCCACAACTCAGAGATTTAAACCGGCTAAAGCATGAATATGAGATACTCAGAAATTTGGATATTCCCGGAGTTATCAGAACATATGGTCTGGAGAAACTTGACAAAAACCTTGCCTTGATACTTGAGGATTTTGATGGGGAGAACTTAAAAGATTATCTCAATTCCAATCCATTTGATTTAAATACATTTCTATCCATTGCCACGCAATTATCAAATATTCTGGGAGATATTCATGGAAGTAATATCATTCACAAGGATATAAATCCAAGAAACATTCTGTACAATCCTACAACTGATGAAGTAAAGATCATCGATTTTGCAATGGCAACACTTATTCCTAGAGAAGAGCAGAGAAGCACACACCACGACTTATTACGTGGTACACTTGCCTATATATCACCTGAACAGACCGGCAGGATGAATCGTTCACTTGACTATCGTACAGATTTCTACTCATTAGGTGCAAGCTACTATGAGATGCTGACGGGGAAAATTCCCTTTGAGGAATCAGACCCCCTGGAACTGGTGTACTGCCACATTGCAAAAACCCCGGTATCTCCACGTGAATTGAATGAGAATGTGCCAAAGGTAGTATCTGAAATAGTAATGAAACTTCTTTCTAAAAATGCTGAGAACCGGTACCAGAGCGCGTATGGATTGAGAATGGCGTTAGAGACGTGTTCTGATTATGTGGATGGTACTGATGCTACAAAAGAGTTTGCTATAGATCAATATGATGTTTCAGAGAAATTCTTCATACCAGAAAAACTCTACGGTAGAGACTCGGAAATAATCAATCTTATGGTTGGATTTGATCGTGTAAGCAATGGTGCATCAGAGCTACTCCTCGTATCGGGATATTCTGGTATAGGCAAGTCATCTCTGGTAAACGAAGTGCAGAAGCCAATTGCACGACAGAGGGGTTTCTTTATCTCCGGAAAATTTGATCAGTATAAGAGAATTATTCCCTACAGTGCCATCACCAATGCTTTCCAGATATTAATTCGGCAGCTACTAACTAAAAGCAATGAACGTCTTGCTCGCTGGAAAGAAACCATACTAAGCGTCCTTGGTCCAAATGGAAATATAATCATAGAAATTATTCCGGAGCTTGAGAGTATCATCGGAAAACAACCTCCTGTAGTAGACGTAGAACCAAAGGCAGCAGATAACAGATTTAAGTTGGTATTTCTGGAATTCGTTGCTGTTTTTACGAAACAAGAGCATCCGTTAGTTATTTTTCTTGATGATTTGCAGTGGATTGATCAGGCTTCTTTAAATTTATTGAAAATTTTGTTAACCAACCGGAACAGCCGTTATTTGTTTGTCATTGGTGCGTATCGGGACAATGAGGTAGATAATACACATCCACTGATGCTGACAGTAAACGAGATGCAAAAGGCAGATGTTAAGATAAATACTCTGACACTCTCTCCCTTGAAAGTACAACAAATTTGTCAGCTAGTTTCCGAGACATTCTCCTGTAATGAAGAGCAGGCTCTTCCACTATCTGAGTTGTTAAGTCAAAAAACCGATGGAAATCCCTTTTTTATTAATCAGTTACTGAAAACCATTTATGAAGAAGGTTTGATTGAGTATTCCAAACAGTCGGGACGTTGGCAATGGCACATAGAATCAATCCGTGGCAAAGAGATCACGGATAACGTAGTGGAATTAATGGCGAGAAAGATTCTAACGTTTCCTGAAAATGCCCAGCAGGTTATACGACTGGCTTCTTGTATAGGAAGCCAGTTTGATTTGAAGACATTATCGTTCGTGAGTAAAAAGGCAGAAGATGAAATAGCTGCAATCCTTTTTGAATTCATAAAGGAAGGATTGATCATTCCAATTTACAGTTCTAGATTTCCGGCATTAGATTTCAAGAAATTCTCTGATTCTTATGTCCATGAAGCTATGACCTATAAATTCATTCATGACCGTATACAACAAGCAGCATATACGTTAATACCGGATGTTAAGAAAAAAGAAGTGCATCTTATGATCGGTAGAATTTTATTAAAGAATACTCCTAAAGAGGAGAAAGATGAAATAATATTTGCCCTGGTTGATCATTTAAATACAGGTGCTGAATTGATCACTGATGAAAATGAAATAATTGAGCTTGCATGTCTCAATCTGTTGGCGGGTGAAAAGGCAAAGAATTCAACCGCATATAATGACGCCCTTAAACTTGTCACTACCGGTATGCAACTACTACCCGAAAGTAAATGGATAAATCATTATAAACTAACACTCTCTTTATATATGACAGGTACTTATGCTGCTTACCTCTGTTCTGAATATTCACAGATGGAAAAGCTGAATCATGAAGTATTGAAAAATACAGATCATATTCTTGATAGAGTCAAGATATATAAATTACAAATGCTGTCGTTCATTGCTCAATATAAACTTGAAGATGCAGTGAGCACGGCGCTAGACACACTGGAACAACTGGGAGTCCGTGTGCCAAGGAAACCTAGTAAGAGACAACTCTATTTAGAAATTATCAAAACGAGAGCGCTGTTAATAGGTAAAACGGTAGAGGATATTGAAAACCTGCCTCTTATGAAAGACCAGCATAAATTAGCAGTAATGGACTTTGTAGCAAGTACAGTATCCACACTTTATCATGCTTCTGCTGAAATACTCGCAATTTTAATATATAAAATGGTACGCCTGTCCATAAAATATGGCAACTCCCAACTTTCTCCTATGATATATACGCTTTACGGCAGCTGTGTGTATCGTTATGAAGGTAGTATTGAACGCGGATACCAGTTCTGCTCACTCTCCCTGAGATTGATTAATAAGTTTAAATATAGAGAAAATGAGTCAAAGACATTAACAGTACTTAATGTTCTCCTAATACACTGGAAAATACATTTAATAGATACGCATGAATCACTTAGAAGAGGTTGTACAATAGGCATACAAACAGGTGATTTGGAGTATGCGGGTAGAGCTGCTGCCGGCTATTGTTACCACCTGATCCTTTCAGGCTGTGAATTGAGAATAGTTGAGCAGGAGCTGGCAAAGTATCATGAAATAACAATTAAACTAATAAATTCTGAGGAGACTTTGCAAAGAATAAGTTTGAGTAGGCAGTATGCTTCAGACTTAGTGAGCCGTGATCCAAATACCGGTCTATTCAGTGGTGAGTTTTTTAATGAGAGAGAGATTCTTCCAATATTGAAAAATGAGAAGATCAAAGACAAGAGAGGAATTGTTATTTTTTATATACATAAATCTGTGCTTTCTTATCTCTTTGAAGATTTTTCAATGTCTCTAGAGAGTGTACTGATGGCAAAGAGGTATGTTGATGTTCTTTGGGGAGAGTATATTCTTACCAGACTGAATCTATACCATTCCCTTGTCTTGCTAGTCCTTTATCCTGAGGCAAAGAGACAAGATCAAGGGATTTATTTGAAAGCAATAGCATCTAATCAGAAAAAAATGAAAAAGTGGGCACACCATGCCCCCATGAATCACCTGCATAAATATTATCTTGTAGAGGCGGAAGTGGCACGTGTAAAAGGGAATGATAAGAAAGCAATTAATCTTTATGATAAAGCTATAGCGCAGGCTAGAGAAAACAAATATTTAAATAATGAGGCCCTTGCCAATGAAGTAGCATCCAGATTTTATACTTCCAGGGACAATAAAAGAGATGCGATTTATCATATGAAAGAGGCTCATTATTGCTATTATCGATGGGGAGCGTATACGAAGGTGAAGGATCTTGAAATGCGTTACCCACAATTGCTGAAAACAAATTTGATCGAGGAGCAACCTCCAGAGCGCCAGTTGACCGCAGCTACCTTTACCAGAGAGTATTCAACATCTGCCTTTGACCTGGAAACAGTGATAAAAACATCATTGGCCATTTCCAGTGAAATTGTCCTTGAAAAACTCCTGGCAAAGTTTATGAAAATAGTAATGGAGAACGCTGGTGCAACGAAAGGGTTCCTGATCATGGAGAAATCAGATAAACTGGTTGTTGAAGTGGAAGGTGTACTTGGAAACGAAGAAGCCCAGATTCTCAAAACAATACCACTGCATTTTTATAAAGACAGGCTCCCCCTGTCTATTGTCCAATACACGCGCAGGACACTTGAAAGCATCTTGTTAGAGGAGGCTTTGAACAATGATCTGTTTGCCTCAGATCCTTACATGATAGAGTCAAAAAACCTGGAATCTCTCCTCTGTATACCGATTGTGAAACAGGGAAGACTGCATGGTATCCTGTATCTTGAGAATTACCAGGCAAGAGGAGTATTTGACACAGCAAGAATAGAGCTTCTGCAAGTACTGTCATCTCAAATGGCTATTTCAATTGAAAATGCCAGACTCTACAGCAGCCTACAAGAGAGTGAAAAAAGATATAGGACTATTTTTGAAGACTCTAAAGATGTGTTGTTTGTTACTGCGACTGATGGTCAAATAATTGACGTAAATCCGGCAGCTGAAGAATTGGCAGGGTACGCACACCATGAATTTTTACAACTAAAAGCACAAAATATTTATGCTGATTTAACAGATCGACAGCATTTTCAAGAAGCAATGTCCCGGCACGGATCAGTCCGGGATTTTGAGGTCAAGTTGCGGGTAAAAGATGGCAGTATAAAAGAAGCATCTGTAACAGCAACGACACGTTATGCACCAGATGGAACCATCATTGGTTATCAGGGTATTATGCGAGATATTACATTTCAAAAAGAGGCAGAACGAGAACGTTTGAGATCTATTGAATTCCAAAAAGCCAAAGAAGCTGCTGAAGAGGCCAATCAGGCAAAATCTATCTTTATATCCAATATTAGCCATGAGATCCGAACCCCGCTTAATTCGGTAATTGGTCTAATGGAACTGGCACTGAGGACCAACGACAAAGCAAAACAAAAGGAATACCTGGAAATGGGAAAGACTTCCGGTCAAGCGTTACTAAATCTTACAAGCGATGTGATTGACATTTCAAAGATAGAAGCAGGAAAATGGGAAATGGATAATGTAGATTTCCACCTACGCGATATAGTTGAAAAGAGTATTGTGACAATGTCATTTGAGGCAGGACGTAAAGGGTTACAATTCCAGGTATCGATTGCGCCTCAAATACCAGACCTGTTGCATGGAGAGTCTCAGTGTTTGACTCAGGTTCTGACCAATATTGTTGGTAACGCGGTAAAGTTTACGGAAAAGGGTAAAGTGGTATTAACTATAATTCAAGATGCGAGTGATACGGTAGATGATTCAGTAGCACCTGGTGTTCAAGAGTCAGCTCTACTTCACTTTATGGTAAAAGATACTGGTATCGGTATCCCGCAGGAGAAGCATGGTAAGATCTTCGAAGATTTCACACAGGCTGATGGCTCAATGACTCGGAAGTATGGAGGAACAGGCCTTGGCACCACTATATCTAAAAAGCTGGTGGAGTTGATGGGTGGAAAGATATGGTTTGAAAGTATTCCGGGCGAGGGAAGCACTTTCCATTTTACTATTAAATTCTGCTATCTAAAGCAAGATGAAGTTAAAGATGTAACACCTGTTATGGATGAAATACCACCATTAAACATTCTTCACGCCGAGGATAACAAATTGAATCAGCTGATAATAACAGACATTCTCGAAATGAATGGCCATGATGTAACTATTGCAGAAGACGGTAAGATGGTAGTTGATTTATGGCAAAAAGGAGATTATGACCTTATTCTAATGGACTTGAAGATGCCGAATATGAATGGATGGGAAGCAACTAAGGAGATACGCAGAATAGAAAAAACCAACGGTGGACACATACCCATTATTGCCATTACTGCAACCGCTA
>Ga0233430_1001435_pt1 | contig 33446 bp, 31 predicted proteins | sample SI_118_April2016_2_FD_179883 | JGI IMG/M metagenome (GOLD analysis project Ga0233430, IMG submission 179883) | Seawater microbial communities from Saanich Inlet, British Columbia, Canada - SI_118_April2016_150_MG | ecosystem: Environmental > Aquatic > Marine > Inlet | place: Canada: British... | reverse complement strand
TTCTTTATTTCTTGAAGACCAGCTTGATGACTTTTTCCTGGTACGAGTGACGCACCTGGGCGTTATCAAACGCGGCAACGCCGAAGTAGTACTTCTTGCCAAGATCGTCGAACTGGACGTCGGTCTTGCTGCCGGTGGTCAGCTTGCGGGCAATTTCGATGGTCCAAACACCGTTGGCCCACTTGGCACCGGAATTAATGTCGCCACGGTCGCCGGTCGGACGCTGGGTCTTGATGGAAGCAACTTCGTCGCCAGCCATAAACTTGCTGTCGTCAAAGGCAACGGCTTCGCTGGCGGGAAGCCAGTATGTGCCACCCTTGTTGGCGGCCATGCCGTTCTTGTTCATGAATTCGGGCTTGCCGTCCTTCATGCCGATGTTCTTGTATCCGCCGCCGGTCTTCTTGTCGCTGTGGCGGCCGGCGCCTTTGGCCTTTTTGGCGTCATAGCGCTGATGGTCGAGATACTGATCATCAATGTAGCCGAGAGGCAGGGAGCGCACGGACTTGACGTGCCAGATGTCGCCCAATTCGCCTTCCTCTTCGGTGTACTTGTTGCCGTAGGGCTTTCCGGGTTCGCCGGAATGGCAAGCCATCTGGCAACCGCGCTTGCTGAAGCCGAAGATCGATTCATTGATGTCCCAGATCAGGGACGCCTTGTCTTCGTAATAGACGTTGTTGTCGCCGCCCTTGTCGTTGGCGTCTTTCAGCTTTTTCCAGCTGCCGTCGGCCTGCTTTTGGTAGGGGGAGCGCTGATAGTTTAGGGTCGCGTCTTTGTACTGCAGCAGGATGTAGAGGTTATCGCCGTCATAGGCGGCCTTCATCGTGCCGGTGGTGCCGCCGGTGCCGCCGAAGTTGGCGCCCTTGACGGTGGTGATCGGAATTGCCGGAGCCGAACCCCAGATGGCGTCGTTGGCCATGCCGTCGAGCGTTGGCGCAGCCGAAGCTTTGATTGCGTTAAGGGTATAGTCGTCGGCCGAAGCGGACGAGGTGGCAATCAGAAGACTGACCGGCAGAGCGGCCAATGCGGTGATCGCTAGACGTTTCATTGAGTACCTCCTTAATTATGGTGGTTACTGGTTTGGGAAACCTGCATCGCCTCCACCAAGGCGGAGCAGGCGTTTCGTGGTTTAGGGTCGTTCGAATTCAGTCTCTTTGGCGTGGTCCTCGTGCCAGCCGGTTATCATCATGCGAAAACCGGAGGTGGCTGTAGTTCCCATGGTGCCCATGTAGATGTGGCCCAGCAGGAACATGGTCAGCAGAAAGCCGATTACGTAGTGGGCCACTGCGATTGGAAGCAGGCCGTCCATCCCGAACAGTTGGGCCGGGGCCAGTTCCGGGAAAAAGAACGCAATGCCGGTAATGATCAAAAGCGGCATGGCCACATACATGACCAGCAGATAGGTGATCTGCTGCAATACGTTAAATTTAACCTCGGGGGTGGGTGAAACCGGTGGTGGCGCGCCCTTGAAAATGCCCAGCGCCACGTAGGCGTTCTGTTCGTTCAGGCCCGAAACTAAGTCCTTCAGGTTTGGCAGATATTGCCGCAAGTTGCCGGACGCGGAGTTCCATATCAAAAAGGCGATGTACAGAACGCTGATCGCTATCCCCGAAACGTTGTGAACGGTGCGCGCAACATCGAAGCGAATAAGCGGGACAACAGGGTCAGTGAAATGCAAGCTGGCTCCGGAAAGGATCAGCAGGACCATCAGAAGGGCGTTGACCCAGTGCCACAGGCGCAACCAGACAGGCATGATGTAAGAACGCTCAGTCATTGCGCCTTCTCCTCCACAAGCCGGATATAATTCGCAGTAGGGAATGAAGACTGATGCCGCCTATGACCAGGGCCGCGACAATCCCAAATGCCTTGTCCAGGTAGAGGTTGCGGGTGGCGCCGATGACGTAGGCCTCGTTGAGGATGACGCTGTTTATGAATCCAACCTCGTTTCGCTCTTCCTTTACCAGATGCCGGTACAGGCGAACCCGCAGGGTGGAATCCGCTGAGTGGCAGGCCACACAGTTTTTCTCGGCCTTTTCGGCGTTGACGATTTCGTGGGACAGCACCTTCTTCGGAGCCGGCGTATGGCATTCAACGCAACGCACGGCGGCCCAGTGCAACGGGTTGTTGGGCAGCCACTCGTGCTTGGCCGCCAAATCGGGGCGCGCTTCCTTGGTCATCAGTGCGAAACGTTCTTCCGAGTCGTGGCATTGCAGGCACATGGTGTTGTCCTGCTGCACGGCTTTGCGCGGCGAACTTAGGTACATCTCGTGCTGAAAGACGTGCGGATCGTGGCAGGTCGAACAGGTGAATTTGTCCTTTATGCCGTCCTTGGCGTGGACGCTTTCGTCAAACTGCATTTCAATGCGAAGGAATTTGCGCGTGTGGCATTCGTCGCACCAGTTGATTTGCTGCTTGTCTTTTTCCACATGCGGCGTTTCCTTGAAGCCCTTCACGTGGCAGGCCAAACATTCAACCCGGCCGTGATTGGAATCTTCGTAGACGGAGGGATCGACCAAATGGGCCCGCAGCTTTTCCTTGTCCACATTGGGACGATCAAGCGCATCGAAGCTGGCCTCGGAATGACATTCCAGGCATTTGGCATTCGAGTCCTGAATTTTTTGCAGGTCTTCAGGCGCTATGGGTTTTCGTTCGATCTGAGCAACGGCCGCAGTGGTCAAGAAAACCAATCCGATCGTGGCCCAAACGACCATTCTTATTGCTGCCATGGATTTTGCCGGTTCGGCACCTCTCCTGTTTTTGTCGTCCCTTCGGAAATCATCCAATCATCGCCTAATTTCCGAAGTTGCGAGGCATTCTTATCGTTCTAGATCAACGGTGTTAGCGTATAGATGTATATTTGTAGTGGAGTATATCTATTTGTCGATTTTGACCCAACGTTTTTTTTAGTTACAACAATTCAAATTTGCGGGTAATTGAGAAATAATTGTGATGATCGTCAGCACATACCGGGTTCTTGCGTTTTCCGAGGTGTGGGGGGTATCGCCGATAGTGCGACGCGACTAATATCCGAAAAAACCACAATTCCTTTGGAGTTCCACCCTTGGGCTTTTCTGCTCGACTCGTTGCCAGCGCCTTTCAGGCCACGTTACCCGTGATCTTGGGCTACTTCCCGTTGGGCTTCGCTTTCGGGCTGTTGTTTGTCGAGCATGTGGGCCTGCCGTGGGGGTACGCCACGGCCATGAGCCTGATCGTCTTCGCCGGGGCCTCGCAGTTCCTCGCCGTCGGGTTGCTGGCTGCGGGCACGGGCGTATTTGAAATTGCCGTGGCCACCTTCATTCTGAATGCACGGCACGCGTTTTTCGGATTAAGCGTATTGGAACGCTGGCGTGGCGCAGGCGTAAAAAAGTTCTTCCTGATCTACTGGCTGACTGACGAAACCTACGCGCTGATGACCAGCCTGAAGGCTCCACCCGAGAGCAAGGAAGCGGATTTCCACGTACTGATCTCGGGCATCAACTATTCGGCTTGGTGCATTGGTTCGACAGCCGGGGCTTTGGCGGGGGAGGCCTCGAGCTTCGATACCACGGGGATGGACTTCGCCTTGACCGCGCTGTTCGCGGTTTTGCTGGTCGAACAGATGCGCCAGGTGCGCGAGGCGTTCCCCTTCGTTCTGGCCTTTCTGGCGGGCATTGCAACGATCGTGGTTTTCGGCGGTGCCAATATGCTGTTGATTTCGATCTCGCTTAGTCTCGCCTTGCTGATCGCCAATGGGGCGCGAAGGGGGTGGGCGTGAACGGATATATCTGGGCCGTCATTTTCGCCATGGCGGCGGCAACGTTTGTTAGCCGTGTCGCGCCTTTCGTGTTTTTGGGACGGTTCGCCGAAAGCCCGGCCATTCGCTTTTTGGGCCGGGGAACACCGCCCGTCATCCTGACCCTGCTGGTCATTTATTGCCTGAAGGATGTCGCCATCACCATGGCGCCCTACGGTATGCCCGAAGGGATCGCGCTGGCCGTAACCATCGGCTTGCACGCGTTGTTTCGCAACGCGCTGCTCAGCATCGGCGTTGGTACGGGGACCTACATGGCCATCGTACAAACCGGCATTCTTGTCGGCTAACGGGCTGAGTTCTCCCGCCACAGGATATAAAGGCCGCTGGCCACGACCAGGGCTGAACCGGCAATCACGAAGCCGTCGGGTACGTCGCCGAAGAAGATGTAACCGTAAAACACCGCCCACAGCATCTGCGTGTACATGAAGGGAGCGGCGATGGGGGCGGGGGCGTGCCTGAACGCCATGACCAGAAAGATGTGCGCCATGCCCACGAACATCCCGGCAAACGCCATCAGCGCCAGGTCGCCCATGGGCATGGGGGCAAAGCTAAATGTCGCCAGCATGAGGACACCCGGGATCGCGAACTTCGCCCCCATCACCCATACCAGCATGGCGCCGTTCGACTCGGTGGCTCCGATCCGGCGGGTGACGATCATCGCCAAACCGAAGACTATCGCAGCGCCCAGAGCTGAAAAATAGCCCACGTCCATGGGCACCAGTCCGGGCCGCAGGATGACGACGATACCGACAAAGCCGGCCATGACGGCAGCCCACCTGTGCCAACCGACCGTATCCTTAAGCAGCCACGGCGAGAGTGCGGTAACCAGAAGGGGGGCTCCGAAAATCAGCGTGTAGACGTTGGCCATGGGCAGCCGGCTGAAGGCGAAATAGGCGAACAACGTGTCCAGCATCAGCAAAACGGCACGCAAGGCCACGCCCTTGACATTGCGCGGTTTTATGGTGCGAAGACCACCGGTGCGCGCAACCAGAATGGTGATCGGGATAAACGAAAACAGCGCCGTCAGGCTGGCCACCTGAAAGACGGAGTATCCCGAAGTCAGATATTTGACCGCAGCGTCGCCGGTTGAAAAGCAAGCGAAGGTAGCGGCGGCAAAGAAGATGCCGCGCCCGATTTTATCACCGTTTGTCATGAATCAGTCCTGTCCGTCGGCCATCGAAGGCCGTCCCTATTTCGGCACAACCTAACAGATGCGCCCAAGCCGGAAAAGGAAAGAGCTCAGATCGTGAAAGGAAGGATCAGTTCAGGCGGGAATATCTTAATTCCGGTGACGGGCGGGTGCTGCCGACGAGCTTTTCGACTTCGGTCAACACCATCAGCGCTTTGCCCAACGTTGGTTGGTCGCCGCGCCGCGACAATCGTTCGGCTCGCTCGAAGGCGATTTCCACGGCCAGTCTGCCGTGGCGATCAAAAAGCTCTTTCGCCGCCTTTTCGACCGTCATATTTTTTTTCATTGCTGAGCCTCCGCGCAATTTTTTCGTACCAACTCCCCCATCTTCAAAGGTGGTTGCAATTCGGTTTTCAAGCAATGGATAATGGTAAGAAGAAATGCCGGACCGCATCCGCGTGAAGGCGCAAATTCTGCTATACCCCCGACCCGCGGGATTGACTCGCCGCCCATCGGATCATGATCCCGGGTCGGGGCGGATTCGTACCGTGCGAGGGATTTAGTTCCGGCTCCGTTACTCAGCGGCGAGTTTCTGTCCGGCAAGGAACGGGGTCACGTCGTAGGTGCTGCCTCGAACCGTACGCGGTGTATGGGTAAGCGTCGTTTTGAAGATGGTGTCGGCGTGCATAAACAGGATCTCATTGTCGTCGTCGGCACCCACCATGCTCTCGATATTTCCCGGTTCGTTGTCGATGACGGCGACGACCCGATAGCCTCGCTTTTGAAAATCGCGAATGCCGACGGCTTTGGTATGGGGAATGAAATGATCAGGATTCAAGCCGTTCATCCAAAGAAGTTCGGACGTGAATTCAACCCCGTATTCGCGTCCCAGGGCGTTTAGGGATTCGACCGTCTCTTCCCGCAACATTTCGGGGCGGCCCGTATTGAGCGCCACGTAGGTGTTGGATTGGGTTTGGAACCAGCGGATCAGTTCCATGACCCCCGGGAACGGTTGATGCGAGGCGTTGATGGTTTCACCCAACCATAGGTACTCGCGATACCAAGGCTCAATGCGCGCGGCGTCCGGGGCGGCAACCTCGAGTGCGGCCATCAATTCGTCGAACAGGTCTTCGTGAACGTCGATACCCTCGGCGACGACGTTGGCGAAGTGGCGCGTCCCGTGTTCCGCATCATAGGCGTGCAGAACGTGCGCGATGATGGGGCGCATATCGATGATCGTTCCGTCTATGTCGAAGACGATCAGAAGCTTGTCGTTCGGGTAGCGATTGCCGAGCGTTTCGTAGTGTGCGGCAAGGGCCTGCATCCAGTTGACCATACGGTTTTCTCTTTCCTCTTTTCCTTGTGGTTATTCGGCGGCTGTGTGTTCGAGAACTTCGCGGGCGCGCGAGGCTTCTTGCTGGCGGGTCCACATCTCGGCGTACACGCCGCCCTCAGCCAGCAGGCGGGGGTGATTTCCACGTTCGACGATTAGACCGCCGTCCAGAACCAGGATCTCGTCGACGTCGACCACGGTGGATAGCCGGTGCGCGATGATCAGGGTCGTTCGGTCGGTCGAGACCTCGGCCAGGGACGCTTGGATTTCGCGTTCGGTGTGGGTATCCAGCGCCGAGGTCGCCTCGTCGAACAGCATGATATGAGGGTTTTTCAAAAGCGTACGGGCGATGGCGACCCTTTGTTTCTCGCCGCCCGAAAGTTTAAGACCCCGTTCGCCGACCACCGTCTGGTAGCCGTCTGGCTGGCTTTGGGCGAAGTCGTGAATGCGCGCAAGCCGTGCGGCTCCTTCCACTTCGGCGGAGCTGGCGTCGGGTCGACCGTAGGCGATGTTGTAATAGACCGAGTCGTTAAATAACACCGTGTCCTGCGGGACCATACCGATGGCGGCGCGCAAGCTATGCTGGTTGACCTCGCGGATGTCCTGACCGTCGATCATGATGCGCCCGCCGGTGACGTCGTAAAAGCGGAACAACAGGCGGGAGATGGTCGATTTCCCTGCGCCACTGGGACCGACGATGGCGACGGATTTTCCGGCCGGAACCTTGAACGAAATCCCGCCCAGCACGGACCGCCTTTCGTCATAGGCGAACGATACGTTGTCAAACTCGATCTCACCACCGTTGACGGCCAATGGCTTCGCGTTCTCCTCATCGCGAATTTCTGTGTACTCGTGTAGCAGGCCGAACATTTGATCCATGTCGGTGAGGGATCGCTTGATTTCGCGATAAACGAAGCCCAGGAAATTGAGCGGCATGTAAAGCTGGATCAGGTACGTGTTGACCAGCACGAAATCGCCGATGCTCATGGTGCCGCCGGTGACGCCGTACCCGGCCATGGTCATGATTGCGATCAATCCAATGGCTATAATGAAACCCTGGCCGATATTCAGCATGGCCAGCGAGGTGCCGCTTTTGACTGCCGCGCTCTCGTATTTTTCAAGGGCGGTGTCGAAACGCCGGGCCTCGTGTGCCTCGTTCCCAAAATACTTGACGGTTTCATAGTTCAGCAGCGAATCGATGGCCTTGGTGTGGGCCTCGCTGTCGGTTTCATTCATGATCCGGCGGTACTTGATGCGCCATTCGGTAACGGTCAGCGTCCAGGTGATGTAAAGCGCGATCGTCCCGAAGGTGATCGCCGCGTACCAGACCGAATACAACGACCACAGAATTCCGCACACCAGCACGATTTCAAACAGCGTCGGCAAGATGTTGAACAGCATGAAATTGAGCAGAAATTCGATGCCGCGCACGCCGCGTTCAATGGCGCGGCTGATGCCGCCGGTCTTGCGGTCCAGATGAAAACGAAGGGATAGGCGGTGCAAATGTTCAAAGGTGGCGAGGGCCGCCTGTCGCACGGCGCGCTGGCCGACTTTGGCGAACACCGCGTCCCTTAGCTCACCGAACGTCTGGGCAAGAACGCGGGCAAGACCATAGCCAAGGAGAAGCGCAATCGGCACGGCCACCACAGTTGTGGCGTTATTCGACAGCACGTCCACCGCTTGCTTGTAAAAAACCGGAACGACCACGTTGGCGACCTTTGCCAAGGCAAGAAGGCTTAACGCGATCACGACCCGTGCGCGCAGCCCGATCGCACCGGGTGGCCACAAATAGGGCAGCAGGGTGCGGATTGTCTTCAAATCCTTGCGGGAACCTTGCAGTTCGGGCATGGGGTCGCGGTGTCCGGCCATGGTTAGCTTTCGCTTGTTCTTTCGATTTCGCTGTCGCGTTCAATATGGGGTCGCGAGCGGCCACTTGCCAAGCACCCGCATTCCACGCTTATAGACGCGCGGTCCTTAACCGGAACTTTGCCACCGGCCTTTGGTGCTATTCGATAACCGAGAGGTTGTCGGCCGACGGGCGACCGTTTCCATCCGTGACCATTTCGAATTCGAGTTTCTGTCCTTCGATCAGGCTAGACAGACCGGCCCGTTCGACAGCGGTGATGTGGACGAAGGCGTCCTTTTCGCCGCTTTCCTGTTCGATGAAGCCGTATCCTTTGCGGGTATTGAACCACTTTACCGTACCGACAGGCATGACGCTCTCTCTTGCTAAAGGTTATGCTCCGGCGCGCCGGAAACCAATGGCGCGACCGGGAATAGCGTACCCCCGCAAAACAAAGAGAGGCAACAACAAAAGGTTGATTAGAATAATTCTTATAAACCCTTAGTGTCGAACCGGCAGTTCTTAATTCGGCAAGGTTTCGGCGTAGGTCCGCAAGTTATTCAGGTGTTGGGACCAGCCCGTCCGGTGAGCTTCGACCAGATAGTCCCGGTCGTCTTCGGGAAAGGCCTGCCATCCGGCGTGACTTAGCGCCAGACGGGTGCCGGACGGCGTGGTCGCCAGCTCGACCGAGACTTCGGTTTCGATGGGCCAGTCCTCGTCGGACCAGGAAAGGCGAAGCATACGGGGCGGATCAATGCGCAGGACCGTGCCCCGCGTGACAGTTCGACGCCCCTTCGCGTCCGTCCACGGTTCTTCGAAATTTCCGCCGGATTGCGGATCGAGGTGAACCCCTTGGTTCCACCAGTTCTTGAGTTGGGCCTTTTCGGTCAAGCAAGCCCAAACGCGCTCGATAGGAGCCGCGATTTCAAAATCTATCTCTATCATCCCCGATCAAATGAGGCAGAACGTTGCCGGAATCAAGCCTCGGGGTGGAATTGTCATTAATTTATAACACTCCAGCCGCCACCTTGTGCCGGTGGTTGGGCGGGGGCTTGGGGCTGTTGGGGTTGCTGGGGCTGTCCCCATCCGCCGCCGCCGAGCGGATCGGCGGGTGCGGGCGGTGTGGCGGGCCGTGGCGGTGGCGGAGCAGCCGCCTGTTCCGCACCGCAGCCGGGACGCATTTCCCCGCACACCGACTCGCGCCCGCTATAGCCCGAGAAGTGGCGGACGATTTGGGTGTAATTCATTTTCGGGCAGTAGTGTTTGAGCAGGCAATTATTACGTTGCGGCCGCCAGGTCCAGGACACGCAGTTTTTGTCTTTGATGCAAATGACATGGCATTCCTGTGGGGAAGCGGCAGCGTGGCCTATATAATTTAGTCCGACAAACATCCCTTTCCAGTAAGGAAGGCCGCCTAATTTGCCCGCCACCGGTCCGGAATTGGACGGCACGGCGCATTTCATAGTCGGGCCATCTTGCGCCGGTTGCGCGGGGGGGGCTGGAGGCTGGTTTGACGGCGGGTTCGAAGGTTGAGCCGTCGGGAAATACACGGTGGGTTGCGGCACGCCGGGATTGACGGCTGTCGGCGTCCCGGTATTTGTCGGCGGCGTTGTCGTCGTTGGTGGTGGTGGCGGAGTTGTTGTCGCAGTGCCCGGCGAATGCATGGCCACGTCCATCTCGTAAAATGGCGTGTGCTTGTATTTGCCGTTCAAATAAAGTTTTTTCCCGGCGCCGTTTTTCATCATGGTCTGCCATTTGGGATTGGACTTCGCGCCTTCCTCGTGCAGGGCCTTGAGGAACGAAAGCGTAAACAGGCTGCCGTCGGACGTCGCCGTCGAGGTTTCGCCGGGGATCGATGATGTGGCTGCAATATAACCTTTGCTTTTCAGGAACAGGGTCTTGTAGGCGTCCGGGTTGACCATTGATTTGGCCCGGTACTGGTCTTGCTCGCGGATCGAGGCGTTGACTACGTTGTTGCAGGCATCCGTCAGCGTGATGGTCAGGCGCGCGCCCTTGGCCTTGAGGGCTTGAATCACCCACGCGTAATCCAGCGGTTCATTTGAATGGAAATAGAAGAACGGCCATTTGTAGGTCTTCTGCTTGGTGCGAAAGCCGTGGCCGGAATAATAGAAAAGGATCACGTCATCCGAGTCGACCTTCAGACCATTGATCGCCGCGCCCACCTTGTTCAGCTTGAAGTTCTTTCCGCGTACCAGCGTTTCCCGAACATTCAACCCGGTCATCCGTGCGATCTGGTTTAACTCCTTTTCAATCAGCTTGCGATCGAGATCGACCATCCGGCCAATGCTTTTGTCATTGGTATCGATAACCAGAATTGCATGAAGATCGGCCGCCCCGGCGGCCATTGGCGCGGCCACGAAAAGCATGAGAAACAGCAGAGGAAATATTCGGCCCCATACCGGCAAACGACGAATAGACTCGGCCGACAATACGGTTCCCGATTTTCTCATTACCGCCCCCGTTATCAACTTTTTTGGCGCTTGTTTTCCCGTGCGCCCCATTTCGTGATATGGGAAGGATAGCACCGGAAATGAAACCCCGGCAATCGGGCCGCGACTTCGGCGGTGAAAAAAAATTGGAAAAGGCGAAGGCATTCGAATGGCGAATATGATTGGCAGGCTCTTTGACAAATGGGCCGGTGGGCGGCAACGCAAAGATCTTGAAACTTTTGTCGCCACGTTGCGTCGTATGGACGACGCACAAGTTGGTTTTATCGTTGCCTCTGCCACCGATGTCAGACACCGTCTGGCCGAACTGCATAGCATCGACCTTATGGACCCGGTCAAAGCGAATGCCGAAAATCCCAAATTGATGTTCGAATTCACTACCCAGATATTCAACCTGCAGCGCAAGAAAAAGAAGCAGGAAGCCGCCGTGCTGTCGATCTGGGTGCACACCCTTCGCGTCGTCCTGCGCCCCGAACTGGGCAACCTCTGTGACGCAATGTGGATCGAACTGGCGCGCGGCTTTCCCCATATCGAACAGGCCGTCGCCGACTTCAAAGAGGAATCCGGCGTGGAAATGAATACCGCCGGTGCCACCGATTTCCCCGTTGGAATGACCCCGAAGAATCGCGATTGACCCTCAGATGCTCTCATCTTCACCCCTCGAAACACCGGGAACCACTCTGTCGCCGACCACGAAGGGCATCCTTCTGATGGTGGCGGCGATGTTGATCATTCCGTTTAACGACGGGATCGCCAAGGCGCTGACGGCACGCTATCCGGTGGCCGAGATTGTCTGGGCCCGGTATTTCTTTCATTTCCTGCTGTTGCTGCCACTGATCGCCTGGAAAAACGGATTGGCCTCGCTTAGGCCCAAACGCATCTGGCTGCATCTGTTGCGCGGGGCCTTTACAGTATCTGCCACGTTTTTCTTTTTTTGGGGGCTGGCCAGCCTGCCCATGGCCGATACTCTGGCGCTGTTGTTCTGTTATCCCTTGTTGATTACCGCGATGTCGCCGATTTTTCTGGGCGAGAAGGTCGGGCCGCGGCGATGGGCCGCCGTTATCGCTGGAATGGTCGGGGTCTTGGTGATTATTCGTCCGGGTGGCGACGTGTTTCAGTGGTCGAGCCTGTTCGGCGTCGCTGCGGGTTTGAGCATGGCCTGCTACTGGATCGTCACGCGGCGCGTATCGACCAGCGCGCCGCCGTTGGTGGCCGCCGCCTATGCCGCCGTGTTCGGGGTTCTCTTCATGCCGATTATCCTGCCCGGAGGTTGGGTCGTACCGACATCGGGCGATGTTGGGCTGGTGGCGATCATGGGAGCCATTGCGGCGGTCTTTCACATTCTGATCGTCAAGGCGCTGGAATTCGGGCAAGCGTCGGTGCTGGCCCCCTTCGGATACACCGAAATCATTATGGCGACGACCATCGGCTATGTGGTCTTCGGCGATTTTCCCGACCCTCTTACGTGGCTGGGAATAGCCATCGTTATCGGGGCAGGGGTGTACATTTCCCTGCGTGAACGGAAACAACAAGAGGGCGCAAGCGCGTGATCGTTCAAGACCAAAGCGAAGTCATCGAATTCCTGATGCGGCCCGAAACTCTGGCCGACGGTTGCACCGAGGTGCGCAAGGTGGAGACCCACGCGTCGTTCATTTTCATTGGTAAGGCACGAGCGCTGAAACTCAAGCGGGCGGTCAAATACCCGTTCATGGATTTCTCGACCATCGAGATCCGTCGGCAATTCAGTCACGACGAAATCCGTGTCAATCGCCGGACCGCACCCGGTTTGTACCGTGGCGCGGTCGCTGTCACCCGCTGCTCCGATGGCGGGTTGGAATTTGGCGGCAAGGGCGAGGCGGTCGATTGGGTTATCGACATGGATCGCTTCGACGAGGACACGCTGCTTGACCGCAAGGCTGGGCGCGGCGAGTTGAACCGGCGCCTGATGGAGGATTTGGCCGAGGAAGTTGCGCGCTTTCACACCATCGCCGAACCCCGCGACGATTTCACGGGTCGGGGGTGGGTGGACGACACGCTTACCAGCAACGAGGCATCCTACGCGCAGTTCTCGGGTAGCACACTGGCCGCCGAGCGCGTGGCTGAGTTCAATCGGCTTCAGCGCGAGGAATTTGATAAGCAAGGCGATCTGTTGGACGAACGCCAAACGGCGGGTTTCGTAAAGGAATGCCACGGCGATTTGCACCTTCGGAACATCTTCTTGTCGAACGGGCGCGCCGCCATCTTTGATGGCATCGAATTCAACAAAACCTTTTCGATCATCGACGTCTTCTACGATCTGGCATTCCTGTTGATGGACCTCGACCGTCGTGGCCTGCGCCGGTTGGCCAACATCGTGCTCAACCGGTATATGGATGCGGCCTGGGATACTCAGGGGCTGCGCCTGATGCCGTTGTTCCTGTCCATGCGGGCGTCGGCTCGCGCTCACGTCGCCGCCGTTGGTGTGGCCGGCGCGACCGATACGGAAATGGCTAATCTAAGGCGCACCGAATCGACCGAATATCACGAGATGGCGTTTGGTTATCTGAATGTACGCAAGCCGCGGCTGGTGGCTGTCGGCGGATTGTCGGGCAGTGGCAAATCGCGCATGGGGCGCGAGATCGCTTCTTTTGTGGGGGCGGCCCCCGGCGCGCGCATCGTGCGCACCGACGTTATCCGAAAACGCTTGGCGGGCGTTGATCCCTTCACCAAACTGGGTCCCGACGGCTATACGCCCGAGATGAGCAAACGGACATACGACGCGTTTTACGACGAAGCCCGCAAGGCCCTGGAAACCGGACAATCGGTTATTGCAGACGCCGTATTTTCCAAGCCGGAGGAACGCGCAGCCATCGCCGATATCGCCCGCGATACAGACGTTCCCTTCAACGGTCTTTGGCTGGAAGCTCCGCGTGAAATCATGGAATACCGCGTCACCAAGCGGCGGCGCAATGTTTCGGATGCCGACGCGGGCGTGGTGCGTCGGCAGTTGGACTACGACCTTGGAGAAATTGCCTGGGACCGGATCGACAGCTCCGGCCCGCGTAACTGCACTTTGGAAAAAGGCTTGTTTCTTCTGGGGTTATAGCCAAAATGCACGTGTCAATCTTCTAATTTCGCTTCGTCGCGGGTATCATATTGGTCAATGCCGTTTGACAGGCGGAACCTGCCGAGGAGGACGCCATGCCGATCAAAGCGATACTCGTTCCCGTCGATGGGACGCAAAGCGCCCAGCCAGTATTGGAAACGGCGTTCGCCGTTGCCCGCGACCTTTCCGCCCATGTCGAGGTGCTTCACGTTCGCGCCGATTCGCGCAACGCGGTGCCGTTGCTGGGCGAAGGAATGTCGGGCGCAATGATCGAGGAAATGATCGATCTGGCCGAATCCGAGGCCGCAACACGGGCTGAAAAAGCGCGCGCCGTGTTCGACGATGTATGCAAGCGCTTTGAATTCCCGGTCGTCGATGGACCGCCGGGGCCGGACGGCCCGTCAGCCGCTTGGATCGATAGAACGGGTCGCGAGGACGAAGTGACGGCCCAACGCGGTCGGCTTTCCGATTTGATTGTCGTAGGCAGACCGACCGAAGACACGGATGTCTCCTCGCGCATGACGCTCAGCGCCGCCATTCGCGAAACCGGCAGGCCCGTTTTGGTGGTTCCGCCGGGCGCACCACAGACGCTGGGGAAAAAAGTCGCCATCGCCTGGAACGGCAGCGCCGAGGCGGCGCGGGCCGTGCGCCTTTCGGTGGCCTTTGTCGAGGCCGCCGACGAGGTGATTATCCTGACTGCCGAGGGAGGCCATACGCGAGCGGTCGAAGCATCCGAATTGGCCGACTATCTGGCATGGCACGGCGTTTCGGCGACGGCCCGGGCGTTCGAGATTGCGGACGGCGCCGGGGGCGAGCAACTTCTTCGTGAATGCGCGGAAATCGGCGCCGATGTGCTGCTGCTGGGGGCCTACACCCAAAGCCGGGTTCGCCAGCTTATCATGGGCGGCATAACCCGCCACGTCCTGGCCGAGGCTACGTTACCGGTGGTGATGGCCCGATAAATTTGGCCTAACCGAAAAGGTCACCCTGAACGCGAGGCGGCTGAACCTCTTCGGCCTCCAGGGTTCCGTGCGTGAACGGAACCAAGGCATCCCGCACCTCGGCAAAGGTCTTTGCCGGGTCGATCCAATTGGCTTCGCAGCTGTTTTCCAGTATGACCGGCATCCGCCCGTGGATGTGGGCGATTTCAGGGATCGGCGCGCAGGTGATGATGGTGAAATATCCGTTGTCGAAAAGACCGGCGAAGGCAAAGGGTTGATCATCCTTCGGTGCGATCCGGTTCTTGAAACGCGCGCGGCCTTCGTGGCGCCATTCGAAATAGCCGGTCGCCGGAACCAGACAGCGGTTTTCCAGCAATGGCCGGAAGGTCTTTTTTCTTTCCAGCGTTTCCGACCGCGCGTTGATCAACGGCTTGGCGTCCCATGATGCGGGGATGCCCCACGACAGTATCTGTGCCGATCCTTGGAAACCAATGACGAGCGCTTGGTTGGTCGGACGGATTTCCTCGCGCTCGGGCAAATCCGGAATTCCGAGTAATCCGAACCGTTGCAACAGATCCCGTGGCCGGGCATTGAGTTCGTAGCGCGAGCACATTCCCAAATAATATGGGTACCCGCGCGCCATTTGAAGAAATTCATTGAAGCCGGTATGACAGACGCTTGCGAAGCTGGTATCGTTCGCGCCATGGAAGAGACGCGCAAAACCGTAATCGTAACCGGTGCCAGCCGGGGAATTGGGCATTCCGTTGCCAAACGTTTTTTGGAAAGCGGCTGGCGGGTGCTGACCTGTTCGCGCGACGAAGTGCCGCCCGAATGCAAGCTGATCCCCAATTGGACGTGCCATATCCCCACCGACTTGGGCAATGCCGAGAGCGTCGCCACCTTCATCGACAAGGCGAACGAGGTTTTGGGTGACGATCCGCTGCACGCGTTGGTCAATAACGCGGGGATGTCCCCGAAAACCCCGTTCAAGGAACGGCTGGGCTGTCTGAACGGCGAGATCGACGCGTGGCGCGAGGTGTTCGAGATAAATTTCTTCGCCGCCCTCAAACTGGCACGCGGTTTTGCCACGCCGTTGCATCGAGGCAAGGGGGCGATTGTCAACGTCACCTCGATTGCGGGGCATTATGTCCACCCGTTCGCGGGCTCGGCCTATTCGATTTCCAAGGCGGCGCTTTCTGCATTGACGCGTCAGATGGCGCACGAGTTCGCTGAACTCGGGGTGCGGGTGAACGCCGTTGCTCCGGGTGAAATTGAAACCGACATGATCCAACCCGAGTACGAAGTCCTCGTGCCGCGCATCCCGCTCAACAAGATGGGGTCGCCCGAGGATGTTGCCGGAACCATCTATTTCCTGTGTTCCGAAGATGCGGGTTATGTGACCGGGAGCGAAATTTGGGTGACTGGCGGTCAGCACCTCTATTGAGGCGCCTCGCCAGGGGGGCATTTGTCAAAATGAAACTGAGACCCGAAAAACCGGCCAATGCCGTGCTTTTCTATCACCCGGATGCTGTCGAATCGGGCGCACCAGAACTCATGGGCCGACACGCAGCGGGCGAAGGGTTTTTAACCGGCTTCGTTCGCTATTCCGACGCCAAGACTTTTTTCTGCCATTGCGCGGACAAGACGCATTTCGCCGATTTTAGCGCCCGCATCGGCGCGCTTGATCCGTCGGCGAGGCCGCGCCGCTGGATCAGCCTCGAGAACGCTGAGAAAATCGGAAAAATTGGATGTCTGTCTCTTCCCACGCCGTCGCTGGCCGGGGCGGCGTGGCGTCGCCGCGCCGGAGACACGCGGGCCTATAGCATTTGCGGTGTGAACCACACCATCGCGTCGGAAAGTGTCATGGACGGGTTGGGGGAATTGCTGACCTCGCCGGTCCAGCCGTGGGACGCCGTGGTCTGCACGTCGCGTGCGGTGAAGGCGACGGTCCGCAGACTGATCGTCAATCAGGCGGAATTCCTGAACGCACGCACCGGCGGAAACGTGCAATTGGGCGTGCAGCTTCCGGTAATTCCGTTGGGCGTGCATTGCGATGCTTATGCGCCGGGCAAACAGGCCCACAAGGCGCGGACGGACCTGCGGGAGCGCTACGGCATAGAGGAAGACGACATCGCCGTTCTGTTCATGGGGCGGCTCAGCTTTCACGCCAAGGCCCACCCGTTGCCCATGTATCTCGCCCTCGAAGAAACGGCGCACCGAACCGGAAAAAATATTCATCTTATCCAGGCGGGATGGTTCGCCAACGAAGGCATTGAAAAGGAATTCAGGGACGGAGCGAAGGCGTTCTGCCCGTCGGTCAATCCGATTTTCGTGGACGGGCGTGATGAGACGGTGCGTTCGAAAATCTGGTTCGCGGCGGATATCTTTTGCTCGTTGTCCGACAATATTCAGGAGACGTTCGGGCTGACCCCGATTGAAGCCATGGCCGCCGGTTTGCCCTCGGTGGTTTCCGATTGGGACGGCTACCGCGACACCGTTCGCCACGGGTTCGACGGCTTCACCATTCCCACATGGATGCCGCCGGAAGGGGCGGGGCGGGGGCTTGAGCTTCCGGTTGCGGGCCAGTTGGCGCAGATTAATCGCGATCAGGCCTATAATTTGTACTGTGGCAACGTCAGCCAGGCCACGGCCATTGATGTTCCCGCTTGTATCGAGGCTTTCAGCGTTCTCGTCAAGGACGCTGGAATGCGCCGCAAAATGGGTGATGCCGCGCGGGCACGCGCCCTGGGAACTTTCGATTGGCGGGTCATCGTTGCCGCGTATCAGGCCTTGTGGAAGGAACTTGAGGCGATCCGGCGAAGCGCCTCTGAAATCGCGCCGCTGGCCGATGGCCGTCCCATCCATCCCCTGCGCGACGATCCCTTTGCCCTGTATTCGGCTTATCCCACACAGTCTTCCACCGGGAAATTTGCCATCGGTCCGGTTCAAGGCGCGGACAAAACCCGCCTGAAAGCGATCCGACGACGCGGTATGAACAGGTTCGCCGCATCCACCCTGCCACCGGAACCGGAAATCGATGCATTGTTGGAACGCCTGAATGAAGGGGGCGTGTCCGCGCTGGATGATTTCGTTGACAAGGCGCCCGAGGAAAAAAGGGCGGGTGTGCTGCGGGGCGTAGGCTGGTTGGCGAAGGCGGGTCTGGCGAGAATTCTTCCGGCAGCCGGCGATATAGCCCGGACCGATGGCGGCGATGAAGCCAAATCGAGCGAGGATTCAGGCGGTGGGATTGCAGCACTCCGGCGGGCGGTGATGGATTTTCCGGCCTCGGTGGGCGCGCGCAAAGAACTGGCGCGGGCGTATTTCGCGCACGGTGACCGGGCGCACGCCGTCAACGAGTATTTTCGCGCCATCCGCATCGCGCCCGATGATGCCGAACTATGGTACTGGCTGGGTATGGTGTTGCGTCATGACGGCGACGGCGCGGCGGCCCTCGAGTGTTTCAAAAAATGCAAAAACCTCGCCGGGCCACAGGCCAATCTGCTTTGCCAGCAAGGAATGGCTTTCAAGACGACCGGCAAACGGAAGGCCGCCAAAAAGGCTTTCAAGGAAGCGCTGGAGGTGGACCCCGAAAACGTCCATGCCCAAGCCGCACTTGCCTCGATGGAGGCTGCTCGAGGGCATGGAAAAGGGTACAAACGCGTCGCTCTGTCCATGAGCAAGGAAACCCACTTCGACATCCTGCGGCCGCTTTTTGACGAGTTGGCGGACGCGCACAGTGTTTTGATTTCGGGCGACCAGCGCGAATTGATCGAATTCGATCCCGATACCGTGGTTGTTTGCGAGGCCCCGTCGGGTGATCTTCAGCGGGCGATGCCGGATGCTGAATTCGTCCAGATCGATCCGAAAATGGCGGTCGAGCGTATGGTCGAATTCGTTTCGGCTATCGACACGAAGGGCGATTGACGGCGACGACCCCGAGGCCAATGTCAACGGAACGAAGGTTATCCCCAGAAATTTGGCGACATACGATATTTTGTTGTCATTGCCGATTTGCGAACAACATATGGATGGTGTAAGATTTCTGCCGCCTTCCAGCCGTGTTCGTGATTTGGAATTAGGGAAAGATCGGTGGTTGAAGATCGCCAGGAGAAACGCAACGCGAAAGGGCTGCCGGAAGAGTCCGGCGCCCCGCCCGTGGCCGACGACGTCTTTGATCGCGCCTTTGCCGAACCGGATGCCGAGCCAAAACCCGGCGCGGCCATGGATGCGCGCGGTTCGGATGAATTAGCGCCGGACGAATATACCGAGCCTTTCCATCTGCGAATGCGCCTTCCCGCCATTGCGGGTGTGATCCTGAGCGTGGGCTGGCTGGCACTGGCCTTGTTTGCGGTCAACGAGCAACTTCCTCTGAGCGACCTGTTGTCGCTTCTTCCCCATGAGTTGGGCGGTCTGGCGGCAGGCGTACTGACACCGGTTGCCTTGCTCTGGATGGTGATCGCATTTTATGAGCGCGGTCATGAGCTTCGCCGGGAAACGGAATCCCTGCGCTGGCATTTCCGGCGTCTCGCCTATCCGTCCGATCGTGCCGAGAAGCGCGTTACCGAGGTTTCCGAGGTGCTTCGCGCGCAGGCTCGTGAATTGACGCGTGCATCCGAAGAGGCTTCGGCCCGGGCCCGCGAAGTTACCGAGATGGTGCATCGGCGCACCCTTGAATTGGCCCAGGTATCCGAGGATGCCGACCTGCGCGCGCAGGCTGTCGCCGAGACGTTGCGCCGCCAGACCGAGGACCTTCAGAGTGTTTCCGAAAAGGCCACGACGCGGGCGCGCGATGCGGGCGATACGCTTTATCGGCAGTCCCACGATTTGGCGAGCGTATCGGAAAGAGCGTCGGTGCAGGCTGATGATCTTAGCCAATCTCTGAAACGCCGTAGCGCGGAACTTTCGGACGCCTCCGAGGAAACGGCGGCCCGGGCCAAGGAATCGGCTCGTGTGTTCCTGGACGGTGCGTCCGAAATGACAACCGCCGCAGCCGCTGCGGTATCGAAAACCGAAAACGCCGCGAGCGACTTCCAGGAGCGGCTCAAGGAATTACTGAAAGCGTCGGGCGATGCGGGCGATCAATTGCGTGCCGGGGCCGATATGCTGGGCGGGCACACAGACGATCTTTCCGAGAAAACCGAGCGCGCCTCGGCGCAAACTGAATGGATGCGCGAAACTCTGCGCAGGCAAACCGACGATCTTGAAGATGCGGCCCAGCGGGTCGCCGACCAGTCCTCCGAAATCGAGGGGTCGTTGGCGCGGCAATCCAAGACACTCACCGAGACGTCGGATTACGTCGCGGATCGCGCGAAGGCCATCGGCGATGGTTTGAACGATCAGGCCCGCGAGCTTATCGCCACGTCCGAGCGCGTGGCCATGAACGTGCGCGCCACGGGCGATGTCTTCCGTCAGCAGGCCCGCGAACTGGTCGAAGCATCTGATAGTTCTGTGGTGCGAACCGGGGCCGTCGGCGACGCGTTGCGGAAAATTGCCGACGATCTGGGTGGCACCGCCGAAAAGGTCCTGGGCGAAGTCAGGCGCGTTGGCGAAGAATTGAAGACGCGGCAGGGAGATCTTGGCGGCGTCACCGAAGAGACCCTGGCCAAGATTGGAGAAGTTGGTTTGGCTGTCCGCAGCCGGGCCGATGACCTGGGCAAGTTGGCCGATCAAAGCCTGCTTCGCATGAACGCTGTTGGCGAGGCATTGCGTCGGCGGTCTATTGATCTGGCGCAGGCTTCGGACAAAGCAAGCACCGGCGTTCTTTCGCTGGCCGAAGGGCTCGACACCAGCGCCCAAAAACTGGAAACAGCGGCGGATAAGGGCGTTAGTGGCGTCAACGCGGTCACCGCGTCCTTGCGTCAGAGTTTTGGCGCCATGGACGCTTCGGCGGAACGCACGGGCGTTCTGATCGCGACCTTCCGCGAGAGGCTCGATCATGTGACCGGGGCTTCCGAAAGCGCGGTCGCGCGTCTTCTTGATCTGGGCGAAAACGTCGGTGAGAGGGCGAACGACGTGGCGACCGCGTCTGCCCGCGCGACCGGCGAAATCGAAACCGTGGCGCGCGCCCTTTCAGAACAGGCCGACAAGCTTTCCAACGTGACGACCCGTTCGGCCAAGTTGATGGCCGGGGCGGGCGAAATTCTTGGCCGCCACACGGGCGAATTGGACGTGACCAGCGAAAAGGCCGAGCAGCGTCTGCAGGGCGTTGGCGAGGAGATGCGCCGGTGTCTGCGAAACCTGGTTGAAACCTCCGATGATGCGGCAGCTCGCGTGCAAGGGGTGGCCGATGCTCTGGACAAGCAGTCGGACGGACTGTCCGACGTTTCGGGGCGGGCCATCGACGATGTTGGCAAAGCAGGCGAGGCGTTGCGCGAAAGGGCGCGCGACGTGGCCCAGGTGTCGGGACGTTCGGCCAAACTGGTTTCCCTGATTTCGGATGCATTGCAGCGTCAGTCCGAAGAGCTGGGTCTGGTTTCCGATCGCGCGGTGGACCGCATTGAGTTGGCGGGGGATACCGTCGATCACCATTCGCAAGGCTTGGCACGCAATGCCGATGAAGCGGTTCGCCAGTTGAGCGGCGCCGGCGATATGGTGCGCGACCGTTCGCGCGAACTTATCAATCTTTCACAAGAGGCGGTGACACGGGTCCAGGACGTTTCCGAGGTATTGCGTGAAGGTCAGCGCGAGGTGAACTCCGCGGCCGAAAATGCCGAAAACCGTTTGAAATCAGCGGGCGACGCCGTTGAGACGCGGGTTCGTGAGGCGGGGGTTGCGTCTGATCGCGCGGCGCGCCGTCTTGACGATATCGCCGGCGCCCTGGGGCGTCAGACGGATGCGCTGGAAACAGGCTTGGACAAAGCTTCGGGACGCCTTCGCGAAGTCGGTGAAATGCTTCGTCAGCGCTCGGAGGAACTCAATCAGGCCTATGAGGAAGCCTCGACCCACGTGCGATCCTTCGGCGATTCGCTGCGTGACGAAGCCACCGGTTTGGCCGAATCCTCCGGCGAAGCGGCAGACAAGGTCGGACGGATCACCGATGGCCTGCATGAGCAGTCTCACGAGGTTTCGCGAGCCGTGGACCGTGCTGCCAAGCTGATGGGCCTGGTGACCAACGCGCTGAGCCGCCACTCCAATGATTTGGCGGTGGCCTCAGAGAGGGCTGCCGGTCAGGTGGAAACCATAGGCGACGTCTTGCGCAAGCGAACATCGGAAATGGACGCCGTTTCCAGCCGAACGGTCGGTGACCTAATTTCGGCGGGCGAGAAACTTCGGGAACATTTGGGCGAATTGAACCGCGATTCCCAGTCGGCCAAGGAAAACATCGACGAGTCAGTCGAAGGCATGACGGGACATGCCGAACAAGTGGCGGGCAAGGCGGCGGAAGCCACGGCCCGCTTGAAAGGTGTCGGCGAGACGCTGAGCCGCCGTTCGGAACAAGTGGGCGGCGCGTCGGACGACCTGGCGTCCAAACTGACCCGTATCGGCGAAATGATGAAAAGCCAGTCGAGTATTCTGATCGGAAAAACGCGGGATATTTCGGCGCAATCGGATGCGGCGGGTGAAAAATTGGCCAACCGCGTCGAGGAATTGACGACAACGTACGAAAAAGCGGAGCGCGGAATTCAGTCGTTGGGCGATGCCCTGAGCCAGCGCACGCAGGAAATTTCAAGCATTTCAAACATGGCCATGGCGAAGGTCGGAACCTGGGATCAGACGCTGAAAACCCGTTCGGAAGAACTGGGCAGGACGTCGAACTCTGTCGCCGAACAGGCCCGCGAGTTGACCTCGGCCATTAGCCACCAAACCGCGGAACTGCAAGCGGCATCCAAGGAAGCCGCCGACATTATCGCCATTTTGCGCGAGCGTTCAGGCCAGATCGCGGTGGACGATTTCCTCAAGCGCGCGACGTTTATTTCGGAACGCCTGCAGTCCATCGCCGTCGATATGAACCGCCTGATGGAAACGACCATCAGCGAAGACGACTGGCGGCGTTTCAACAAGGGCGAAAAGGGCATCTTCGTTCGCAAGATGCTGGGCTTCAGGGAAAAATCGAAACTGGCGGCGATTCGCGAAAAGCACCGCGACGACAGCGAGTTCCGCGATTATGTCGGTCGCTATCTGACCCAGTTTGAAACCCTGCTTAGCGACGCCAAGAAGTCGGACCATCAAGGCGTTCTGAGCACGACCTTCCTGGCCTCCGACATGGGCAAGCTGTACATGCTGCTGGCCCGCTCGCTGGACCGCGAGATTTAATCGAAGTCTTCCACGAGCCCGATGATGGACTCCGCGATTTCGGGCTCGTCGCCGACTGGCGGGCATTGGATGACGCGGCGGCCCGGTGCGCCAAGGCGCTTGGGTAAGTCTTCCAGGGCGTGATGCCCGCTGCCAATCAGGAACGGAACGACGATCACGTGTTCGCCCCTGACGTGGTCCGTCCAGTTGTCAACCAGCGGTTCGATTTCCAGAAACAGTGCATGGACCTTTGCCGCGACGCCCAGTTCGTTCAGGCGGGCCGCCACATGGCGGGTTTGATTTTCCGACGCGGGGTCGCGGTCGGTCCCATGACCAACGAGAACGACGTCCGTCTCGGCGGCTTTTAGGTGGGCTTGTTCGCTGGCCCGCTCAATTTGCCCGCCGATGATCCTGGGGATGCTTGCGTGGGTTCCCAGCGCATCGCAATAGCGGACACGATCATCGGGCCCCAATGCCCGGGGAACGGCTGTGCGGGCCATGTGACCGGGGCTTGCAAATAGCGGAACGACGTAGATTTCCGACGCCTTTATCTGATTGAGGCTCTTATCCAGTTCCGGCGGTTGGCGCAGGAATGCCGCGTGGACTTCGGCGAACAGATTTCGATTGCGGATGGTTTCGGCGTGCCGCAAAACCGTGATCGCGCCTTCGGGTTGGGAGGACGACCCGTGCGCTGCGAGTAAAAGCGCGGCCCCCGATTTAACCATGAGCCTCCTGATCGACGTTTCCTCCCGGCTGGAACCAGGCGAGATGCTCGGAAAGTTTGGCGACGCGGCCAATGACCATCAACGTCGGCGGGACCAACCCTTCCTCGCGCACCCGTTCGGGCAAAACGGCCAGAGTGGTAAGGACCGTCCTCTGCTGGGCGGTGGTGCCGCTTTGAATGGCGGCGGCGGGGGTGTCACCGGGCAACCCGGCTTCGATCAGTTTTTCGCGCAGGGTGTCCAGATTGGTAAGGCCCATGTAGACAACCAACGTGGTGTCGGGATCGGCCAGGCTTTTCCAGTTGAGGGCGAGGTCCGGATTGGACGCGCCCTGGCAATGGCCGGTGACAAAACGCACGCCCAGCGCCTTGCCGCGATGGGTCAGCGGAATTCCGGCATACGCCGTAACGCTGGTCGCCGCCGTTATGCCGGGAACGATTTCAAAGGGAATTCCATTTTCGGCCAGATGCAGGGCTTCTTCGCTGCCGCGCGCGAATGTGAACGGGTCACCGCCCTTCAGGCGCACGACAGAACGCCCGGCCTTGGCCAGTTTGACCAGAAGATCGTTGATGTCTTCTTGCGCCATGTGGTGGTTTTTGGCCGTTTTTCCGGCGAATATGCGGGTCGTTCCTGCTGGCACCAGAGCCATGATTTCGTCTGAAATCAGACGGTCGAAAACAATGACCTCGGCTTCGGCAATCAACCGGGCGGCCTTGACGGTCATAAGATCGGGGTCCCCGGGACCGGCGCCGACGATATAAACGGGTTTGGGTGTCGTCATTTTCGTGCTTTCTAACCGTATTTGCAGGAGCGAACGAATTCGACAAAACGCGCGGTCCAATGGTTGCGGGTCGTGTCGCGCAAATGGGCGTAGCTCGCCAACAGGTTCTTGTAGACGATGCCGTCGTGGCGACCGTCAGTGCCGTACCCGCGCGCCATTTGGTACGCGAAAACCGTGTCGCCGTCCAGATGGCGGACATCGGAATAATGGAACTCGTGGGCGCAAATTTCGCCAGGCGGGTCGTTGTCCGAAATACGTGGCCACGGCGCGGTGCCGGTTTCGCGCAGGCGGACCAATCCGTGTCCGCGCGGTTTGTCGCCGACCACGATGTCAGCGGCAATGGCGCCGACCATTTTGCCTCTGCTTCCTTGCCATTCGATCTGGCGCGCCAAATACATCAGACCGCCGCATTCGGCATAGGTCGGAAGACCGTTTTCAATGGCCTTTCGAATGTCGGCGCGCAGCGAGGGGTTGGCTTCCAGCGCCGCGATATGGGTTTCGGGAAACCCACCACCGATGAAAAGTCCGTCCACATCGGGCAGCGCTGTATCGCGCATAGCGTTGAAATAAACGAGCTCGGCGCCCGCCGCGTTCATCGCTTCCAGATCGCCGGGATAATAAAAGGCAAACGCGGAATCCCTGGCGACGCCGATGCGCACGTCCGTTGGACGAGGTGCAGGTGCTGCCGATGGCGTGGCGGTGACGGGGTTTGCCGTATCGGCCATGGCCAGCAGGGCGTCCAGATCGAGCTGTCCGGCAATGGCGTCAGCGGCGGCGTCAATCTGGGTTTGGGCTTTGCCCCATTCCTCGGTGGGAACCAGACCCAGATGGCGTTCGGCGATGCGCAGGGAATGGTCGCGGCGCACCGTGCCAAGGACCGGAATGTCGGAATAGCGCTCCACGGCGGCGCGCAGTTTCCCCTCGTGGCGTTCGCCTGCAACATTGTTAAGGATGACCCCGCCGATACGCAGGTCCGGATCGAACGCTTCATAACCCATAAGCAAGGGCGCCACGCTACGGGCCATGCCCGCGCAGTTGACCACCAGAAGCACCGGCGCGCCCAGCAGCTTGGCCATGGCCGCGTTGCTGTTGCGGCCCTCTACGTCGGTTCCGTCGAACAGTCCGTTGTTGCCCTCGATCAGGCTGACGCGCGCGTCCGCATGATGGTGGGCGAACTCGCCGCAAATCTCATCGTCGGGCTGGGTGTTGAAATCCAGATTGCGGCACGTGCGCCTGGACGCAGCGGACAGCCACATGGGGTCAATGAAATCGGGCCCCTTCTTGAACGGCTGAACAGAATGGCCGAGACGCGTCAGCGCAGCGCAAATGCCCAGCGAGACAGTCGTCTTGCCGGAAGACTTATGGGTAGCCGATACCAGAAAATGGGCCATCGGTCGTATAGTTAGGCAGCTTCCGCAGCTTCTGCCACTACCTCGGAGTCCGCCGCCTCGATTTTGCGATGGTGCGGGTCGGCAACTTCATCCGACAGGTCGACCGGCAGGAAACGCAGGAACTTGATGGCGATGGTCAGCATCAAGAGCGCAATGGCGATGCCGCCGATACCCAGGGTGATCTCCCAGATGCTGGGCGAATAGCTGTTGACCACACCATCGAAGAAGCTGCTTGAAACCTCCATCCCGGGAAACAGTACCAATGGATAAGCCAAGCCACCGACGATGGTGACGAACATCTGCGAGAGGCCGCCAATAACCACCGAAACACAGGCTAGCCCCACCGCCTGACGCGAGCCAGCCGTACCCGGATACCAGACCAGGATCATCGGCAGCACGGATCCGATCAGAACTTGTCCGATCCAGAACATGGTTGTGAAGGCGCCGCCTTCCAACAGGATAAAACGGGTAAAGCCGTGGTGCTCGGTGGCGTACATGTTGGTCAGGTGTTGCACGACCGCGAAGTAAAGGCCACCCGCGACAAATACGCCCAGCAGGTTTTTCAGCTTTTTCACAACCGCATCGCCCAGGGGGCGGCGGGTCCAGGCCGAAGACGCCATGAGCACCAGCAGGAAAATGGCCAGTCCGTAAGCGAAGGAAAGCACGATGAACATGGGGGCCATCACGGCGGCGTCCCATCCCTGGCGGGCGACGATAAAGCCGAACACCCAGCCTGTGCACGAGGTTAGCGCCAAGCGCCACATGAAGGCGAGGATGCCCACGGGCTTGGTTAGTCCCGTCAGGCGCCAGTCCATGGAAACCCAAAGGTACGCTGCGACCACCGCGAAGAAGCCCATATAGAAATTGATGTTCCACACGAAAATGGACTTCAGATTGAAGTGCGTCATGGAGATGACCAGACGGTCTGGCCGCCCCAGATCAAGAACCAGAATGGACAGTCCGCCGGCCAGCAGGCAAAACGCCAGCAGTCCGGATAGCCGTGCCAGCGGTTTATACATGACTTTGCCGAAAACCGTGCCGATGGAGGCGACGTTTAGCGCGCCCGACGCGGCCACGATCAGGAAAATGGCGAACACGTGCGGAATTCCCCACGGGATCGCATTGCCCATTCCCGTGATGATATGTCCGACGTGATCGGTGTAGGCGGCGGCACCCAGGCCACATGCCGCCAGAAAGGCGAGCCCGCCCAGAAGGGTGTAGTATTCGCCGCTGCGGCCTTCGACTTCGCGGAATTCGACCTTAGCCATTTCGCTCCGCCCCTTCTACAAGCCCGCGTACAGGACACCGGGCTCGACGCCCAGATCAGCCCTGATCCGCGTAACCATGATTTCGGAAACCTTCTTGGAGATAGCGCTGTCGGGGTCTTTCAGATCGCCAAACAGCATGGCGCCCGGCGCAATCCCTTGGCAGGCCTCGACACAGGCCGGAATGCCGCCCACATCGACGCGATGGACGCACAGCGTACAGGCAGATACCGTTCCCACGCCATGGGGCGAGGAGGGCTTTTGGTCGCTCACCGGTTCGTAACCGAACGAACGTGCCTTGTACGGGCAGGCCAGCATGCAATAGCGGCACCCGATACAAATGTGTTTGTCGACCAGCACGATGCCGTCGGCCCGACGGAACGAAGCGCCGGTTGGGCAAACGTCCGCGCAGGGTGGGTTTTCGCAGTGCTGGCACATCACCGGAAGAGACTTCGTAGCACCGGTCGTCTTGTCCTTGATGTCAACGCGGCGAACCCATTGCGCACTTGCTTCCGCGCGGCTGGCGGGTTTCAGTCCGTGTTCGGCATTGCAGGCAGCGACCAGCGCATCGCAGGCGGCCTTGTCCAGTTTGCCCGTGTCGATCAGGAGGCCCCAACGGGTTTTGTCCGTGGCCGCTTCGCTTGCGGTTTTGGCAGCAGCCTTGGGTGCGGTCATAAGAACGAAACCAGGTGTCAGCGCTACTCCGGCAAGAGCGGAGGCGCCGACAAGAACCTGGCGGCGTACGGTATCGGTTGGGCAGCGTTTGGTCATTTCTTTGCGCTCCCCGTTGCCGGTTTGTCGGTGTGGCAGCTCCAACAATCGAGCTTCACGGCGGCGTAAGCATGGCATTCGCCGCAAAAGGGCTCGATGGTTTTGACCGCCGCAGGCGTCTTGGGATCGTCCGTGGCGTGGCACTCGACGCATCCGTTCAGGGCGTACTTCCCGTCACGGATTCCCAGGTGCATGGTTTCGTCACGCTGCTGCTTGAGGAAATCCATGTGGTTGCGCCGCATGATATCGGCGGGCTCAACGCACGTGGCGCCTGTTGCTTTTGCCGGGCTTGGCAGTGGCACGCCGCCGTCTGCGTAAGCGCCAGCGTAGGCACCAGCCGAAACAGCCAGCCCGACGATCAGCGCCGCAATCAGCCTGAACGATCGGATCATGATTTGGTTACTCCCCCAAACCCATATGGATGTAGCCGGTGGGGCAGACATCCTTGCAGATGTGGCAGCCGATGCACTTGAAGTAATCGGTGTCCACATAACGGCCCATCGAACGCTCGTCCTTCTTGAGCCTGAAGACGGCCTTCTGCGGGCAGTAAATGACGCAGTTGTCGCATTCCATGCACAATCCGCAGCTCATGCAGCGGTTGGCCTCGGCGATGACCTCTTCTTCGGTCAGAGCGATAAGCCGGGTTTGCTGATCACCCAGACAATCGGGGCCGACGTCGTTGATTTTGCGGGCGTTGCGTGCGGTCGGCTCGAAATGCGCAAGGTACTGACGCGAGGACTTGATGATCTCGATGTCCGAACGGTCGGCGTAATTGTGGATTGCGAAGTCCAACGTTTCGGTGGCGCGCGTCGGTTCATGGTCATAATCGGTTGGTGCAAAACCGGCATCGGCCAGCCTTTGCTCCATGTCGAAGCGATGGGCGTCGACCCGTGCGCGTCTGTCCATGTCCTTGGCGCGGATGTACTTGTCGATACCTTCCGCCGCACGCCAGCCATGACCGATGGCGGTGGTCAGCAGATCGGGCCAGATGGCGTCGCCGCCCACGAAGTGGCCCGGCTTGTCGGCGACCTGATAGAAGCCGTCCGCGGCAACGAGGCCTTTGCCGTTGTCCAGTTCCTCGATGCCGTTGAAGACCGAGCTTTGGCCGGTGGCGGCAATGATCAGGTCGAATTCGATCTCGAACTCGGAGCCTTCCTCAACCACCATTTTTCCGGTGCTCCAGTCGGCCTTAATGACCTTGATCGCGCGGGCCTTGCCGTCGTCACCGAGAAGAATCTCGACCGGGGCCAGCGCTTCATGAATTTCGACGCCTTCGTCAACGACGGCGTCTTTTTCATGCTGATCGGCAGGGGCCATGGAGAATGGACGGCGATAGACGATCCATGTTTCGCCGAGTTGCCGCCCGGAGACCGGAGTTTCCGGATGGTCGATCTCGCCAGCGACCACTTTTTCAGGGCGTATTGCGTCTGCCCCGTCTTTGACGTCGCCGAGCCGCCGCGCGACACCGGCGCAGTCCATGGCCGTGTTGCCGCCTCCAATAATGATGGTGCGGCCGGTCAGGTATTGCAGGCGACCCTCGTTATAGGCGCGCAGGAAGGCCAGACCGTCGATGCAATTTTCTGCTTCGTTCCAGCCGGGAACCGGAACCGGATTACCCGACCATGCGCCGATGCCCCAAAACACGGCGTCGAACTGATCTTCAAGCTCTTTGAGGCTGATGTCCTTGCCGACGCGGGTATTGGTCCGCACTTCGATGCCTGTATCGAGAACGCGCTTGATTTCCGCATTTACGATGTCGCGTGGGCAACGATGACCGGAAAGGCCGTATTGAAGCATGCCGCCAAGCTCGGCGTTGGCCTCAAAAATCACTGGAGCGTGTCCCTTGCGGCGAAGTTGGTATGCCGCCGAAAGTCCGGCCGGTCCGCCACCGACGATGGCGACTTTCTTACCCGATTCGGTTTCGGGCTTGGGAAAGGTCAGGCCGTTTTCCAGGGCCCAGTCGCCGATGAAATGTTCGACCGCGTTGATGCCGACATGATCTTCGACATCCTGACGATTACATTTTTCCTGACACACACCCGGGCATGTGCGGCCCATGAGGGCGGGGAAGGGGTTGGCATCGACCATTTTGCGGAAGGCGTATTCCTGCCAGGTCATGCCGTCTTTTGGCTTGTCCAGGCCGCGAACAACGTCAAGCCAGCCGCGAATGTCGTGTCCCGATGGACAGGCCCCCTGGCACGGCGGCGCACGATGAACGTACGTCGGGCACTTCGGTGACCGACCGGCGCTGAAGATCATGTCGGTCAGATCGTCGTAACGAGGGTCTTCGCCATCCGTGTAAAGGCGAACGGTGGGGGCGGCTTCGTTCATCGTTTCCATCCCATTTTTTTCGGCTCGGCCATTAAATGGACCGAACTGTTGTTATCCCTAATCCTTGGTTCCCAGCAGGATCGCGTTGTTCAGCAACTGGTGAACGCCAACAATCATGTAAGGGTCCATATCGTAGTGGGGCATGACGCCCGTAAACTGGCTTTTGCAAATGGCGCAGATTGAGGCCATGTGAGTGACCCCTTTCTCTTCCATCACCTGACACAGTGCTTGCATGCGCGGTTTCATCCCCGCGATGCGCACCTGCATCAATTCTTCGGTCAACAACCCGCCACCGCCACCGCAGCAGAAAGTCTGGGCATGCGTGGTGTCGGGGTGCATGTCGACGAAATTGTTGCAGACCGAGCGGATGATGGCGCGCGGAATTTCAAACTGTCCGCCCGGATACCCGCCCATTCCGGCAGCCCGCGAGGGGTTGCACGAATCGTGGTAGGTCAGGATCATGTCGTCGTTGGCGCTTGGATCAAGGTTCAGCGCGCCGCGGTTGATCAGGTCGTTGGTGAATTCGCAGATATGCTGCGGGATCGGATAATTTTGATCCAGGAAGTCCCACGGCCCGCAGATGGTGTTCAGGAACTGGTAGGCGACCCGCCAGGCGTGTCCGCATTCGCCGATGACGATGCGTTTGACGCCCAGATCCAGCGCCGCCTTGCGGATGCGCGACGAGACCCCGTGCAAATGCTCATAGGAACCGACGAAAAGGCCGAAGTTGCCAGCCTCGGAAGCGTAGGAACTAAGCGTCCAGCTGATACCCGCCTGATGGAACACCTTGGCATAGCCAATCAAGCTGTCTACATGCGGCTCGGCGAAGAAATCGGCGGACGGGACGACCAGAAGAACGTCTGCCCCCTTTTCATCGACTGGCAGGCGCACGGCGACGCCGGTTTCCTCCTCGATGTCTTCCTCAAGGCCTTCGGTCGTGTTGACCAGCGCACGGGGGCCGAGGCCCAGGTTGTTGCCGATCTCGTTGCATTTGAGGATGACTTCGTTGGTGTACTTCTGACCCATGCCGATGTGATCGAGGATTTCGCGCGCGGCCATGGATATTTCGGCCGTGTCGATGCCGTAGGGGCAGAAATACGAGCAGCGCTTACACTGCGAGCACTGGTGGAAATAGGTGTACCACTCGTCAAGCACTTCCTTGGTGAACGGTTCAGCGCCAACCATTTCGGGTGCCAGCTTGCCGCCCACGGTAAAGTACTTGCGATAGATTTTGCGCAGCAGATCCTGACGGGCCACCGGCATGTTTTTCGGATCGCCCGAACCCAGGAAGAACTGGCATTTGTCGGTGCAGGCGCCGCATTTGACGCAACTGTCCAGGTAAACCGAAAGCGAGCGGTGCTTTTCAAGAAGCTCGCCCAGCTTGGCGACGGCCTTGGCCTCCCAGTCATCGACCAGTTCGGTCGGGAAACCGAGCGCTTCCTGGAGCGCCGGTTTGGCCGGATGGCTTTGCACATGGACAAGCGCGTCCGGACGAATTATGGGCGTCGGGAGGTGGTCCTCAAGGACCGGAATCTCGTAATTCTTTTCGGCCACGGTCTACTCCTAATTCCCAGAGCCCTGTTTCCCAGTGCCCAAATTCCCAGGGCGAAGCCGCTATCTTTCGCGTTTGGCGTCGAACGCCGCATTCCATTCGGCGATCTGACGTTTTTCTCGGGCGTCATCCATCTGATTCTGCGCCGGGCTGAAGAAAACGCCAGGAATATGCAGCAGTTTGCTGAACGGCAACACGATCAGCAAGGCCGCCACCAGCGCCAGATGAACAAGAACGAAAAGATCGGTCGGCAGAGGTTGCCAGTCGAAATAAACCAAGCCCAGGGCGAACGCTTTGAGTTGAACGATGTCCGTGTGGGCGACGTGGCGCAGGGCCAGTCCGCTTAAACCGATGCCCATAAGCAGCGCCAGCATCAGATGGTCCGAAAGGCCCGAAACGTATCTGGTGCGCTCTTCAAAAAGGCGTCGCGCCCACAAGCCGCCCAATCCGGCAATCAAACCGAATCCCGCAAGCCCGCCGATGGGTTGAAGCAGAACGATCGGTCCCCATACCGGTTGCGTGAAGTAACGCAAATGGGACAGCAAAACCACCAGCAACGTAGCGTGGAAGAGGGCGCCGAATATCCAGATCCACTTGTTGGATTTGAATAGACTTTCGAAGAAAACAACTTCGCGGGCGACCCGCATCACCGCGCCCGAGCGCGTGACGGGCGCCGGGCCCGTGAATACCTTCATCGGGACAGGCAAGGTAAAATAGGACCGAACCTTATAGGCAAGGCCGCCTATTAGAACGATTGCCGCCGCGTACAAAAGCAGCGCAAAAACCACTGTCACAAAAGACATATCCGTCCAACCCCCTGTCACTGGCCGAAACGGGCGGGGGAAGTCTTCCCCCGCCGTTTCACGGGATCAGATGCAACCCGTCGGCTTCGGAAGACCGGCGATCTTACAGGCCTGCTTGGCCGGTCCGTACGGGAACAGCTGATAGAGGTACTTGTTGTTGCCCTTTTCGGGGCCGAACGCTTTCTTCATCTGCTTGACGAGAACGCGGATGGCCGGAGCAATTTGGTATTCGTTGTAGTAGTCACGCAGGAAGTTAACGACTTCCCAGTGCTCATCGGTCATCTCGACCTTTTCCTCATCGGCCAGGAAATTAGCCACATCCGTGGTCCACTGGCTGATGTCTTCCATGAAGCCTTCTTCATCATGCTCAATGGTCGTTCCGCCTACTTCGTATGCCATTTAGGTGCTCTCCTTTGGTCGCATTGTTCGAATGGTTTTGTTCAAAGCCAAGCCTGCACGGGGCCTTCCCCGGCGGCCAGATCGACAAATCCGCCGTAGTCGACGATTTTGACGCCCGCGATCAGTTGATCGGGGGTGATTCCGCGAGCCTCCAGATCAGGGCCAAGAGCGTAAAACGTCCGGTCCTTGGTGGCTGTTTTCAATTCTTCCGCGTCGGGCGAACCTGCGCGGGCAGCATAAACGCCATCTTCAAAAAGAAGAACGGAATCGCCCGCCCGCGCGTAGCGCAGGCACGTTGCAAACGACGAACGTTCGAAAGGCGATTTGTTGACCGTATGCAGCATTCCGTTATTCCCTACGCCGAGATAACCACGTCCTGGTCGGCCATTAGTGCGGAAAGCTCTTCCGCGCTCAACACCTCGACCCGGACAACGAAGTCATCGACCGTCAATCCGCGCGCCTCGATGGACTCCTTTTCGACATACATCTTTTCTATGTCGTAGCCTTCCAGCGCCCGATAGGTCGGCGAGAAGTTCTTCATATTGATTGCCTTGGTGTCGTGCCCTTTGACGATATCGAACACCCCGTCGTCGATGAACGCGACGCTTAC
>Ga0233430_1001431_pt1 | contig 33482 bp, 48 predicted proteins | sample SI_118_April2016_2_FD_179883 | JGI IMG/M metagenome (GOLD analysis project Ga0233430, IMG submission 179883) | Seawater microbial communities from Saanich Inlet, British Columbia, Canada - SI_118_April2016_150_MG | ecosystem: Environmental > Aquatic > Marine > Inlet | place: Canada: British... | reverse complement strand
CAACAGATTAAACCAGTCAATGCTAAAATCAAAAAAACTTAATGCGATAGGATAGAATGTATCGTTGTCTGAATCTCCCAATTGCACTATATCATATGGCACATTATGATATTGCATGTATTCGATAAGCATAACGGGCTCACTGAATGGTGAATGTAAGCTAAATTGTCTCCAACTTGGGGTATATGGGGCAGCATTTAACGTTGCAAGATTGGGGTATGCTTTATCTTTGATAAACTTATCTATGCATAATTTTATAACCATTCATTCATCATTCCGGTAAGTTCGTTCCATAATATTTTTTCAAAATTACCGAAGTAGAAATGATTGTAATTGTATTCTACCAATGGCAAGCAATGTTTGTGTATTTGCTGTCTTTCTTTTGCACTTAGTGAATCTATGTCTTTTAATAAGTTGGCTATTTTTTCCAACCGTAATATATCATCTAATTCTTCGTCATAACTTTCATCTATTATGTCATTAAATGATTTGAATCCATAGCTTCTTATATATTCTAAACTACCCATCGGTGCTACTAATATAAAAGGCATCTCTAATACTATGGGTTTAAAAGTTTTTTCAGTTAAATGCCATCTCCTGCCAAAATATACTGTCTCGGTTGGGACATAGAATAGACTATCTGCACTTTCATAGTGATTGGTTATCCAACAACTTGACATTAGCTGTGTGTCTTCGTTTTTAAATAATTGTGGCAATGAAGCATTATTAAACACATCGACAATATCAGGATATGTATCTATGTATTTCTTGGCAACATCAGCGATATCTACATTTTCTTCGGGACAGATTCTTGGTGCGGTGATTGGGTTATCATTCAGTTTGTTTTTGAATAAATGATATAAGAACAATACCCTATGATCACGTTTTCCTCCTATGATCCTATTAGGACTTATAAAAGACTTAGTGGGTGATCTATCTTTTGCTCTTGGGATTAAAAATGATCTATGATATCCACGATACCAGTCTATTGCTGCCCAACCATGATAGAAATAATAGTGTGATTTCCATTCATACATAGAAATAATCTCATCGACAGAATCGCTATTCTTTTCGCTTGTAACTATATGTCCTTGACATTGCTGATTATATTGTATATCTTCGTTTCGTGTGATCACCTCATCGAATAACTCGTTGTGTATGTCTAAATGAATTGGTTCTTGATCGTGTAGAAAGATATAATCAGTCTCAGTTTTATAAAATTCTTCCTCGTATTCTGCACCGTGGTTAAATAGGGTTGATGGTTCTGCTGATCCTGGTGGATCACAGAAAAATAATCTAGTATCTGGTTTATTGGTTTGAATCCACGACCAGAATGTGTTATTATATAATTCATCTATTCTTATCATTATGTTTGATATTTTTTATATTGGCAATAAGCCTACGGTTAATTTAGTTACTATGCAGGTTTCTTCGATAGAAGAAGCATTGGTATTGTGTCGCACTAAGTTTTGTTGGATACTTCACTACTTATGTGATTATTCTGGCTTTGATTTATTATGGGAACCTAAACCGTGGGAGGCACACTATCAACATGCATTTAAAAGCCAATGGCAACAGGACAGCGGGACATATCTAATACCGAAAAAAGGTGCAAGTGAGATATACTACAATGAAATATGCATCAATCGGTTTGAAGATAAGACAAATTGGGAAATACCAGATGGGATTGATATCACTGGGTTTGATTTTAGTTGGCATCCGGATTTGCTAGATGACCCTTTTATCTACCAATTCGGAACTCAATGGCAAAAAACGGGTGGACCAAAATACACTGTTCCTGCTGCAATTACTGCAAAGTATGTTCGTGATCAAGTAGTAACAGTCCATCCTAGTATGGAAAATTGGGAAATACCAGATGGAATTGATATTGATGGGTTTGATTTTAGTTGGCATCCCGATGGGTCGGAACCCCCTTATATCTACCAATTCGGAACTCAATGGCAAAAAACGGGTGGGCCAAAATATACTGTTCCTGATGCAAAAACTACGAAATACACAAGCCAAGTTGTAGTAGAGAATATAAATGTAGCAACTGAGGTGTATTTGATAGACCATGGAAATCCTGAAACAGAGAATGTTATAGGTCAACTAGAATCAAAAGGATTAACCATTAAGAAGAAAGCTAGGTTTATCAGTAGTTATCATGGCACATTAAAGCGCATACTCTCATTAGAGACAAACGAATTCGTGTGGGTGTGTAGTAGTGTTTGTGATTATTCTGATTTTGATTTTAGTTGGCATCCTGAAAAATGGCAAGGAACTATGTTTCATGTATTTCCAAGCAATGAACAAAAATTCGGTGATACTTTTTTAATTAATACATCTAGTTTTAATACCAGAATCAGAAGCACCGAGATACTAGAATGGTATGATACATTAAATTTCGTGTCAGATATCCCGGTTAAACGATGGGGTATTGAAACAGTGAATGTTAGGGATGATAGCATAGTCGATAATGTATTAGCGCATACCTTCACAAGTCCATTGGTATTATTTTCAAATAAAGATGTAGAAGATATACCAACGGTGAATTTATGGCGCGAAAAAACTAGGACGGTGGTGCCATTGAGTAACGGCGCTAACTCTACTGTCGTTCCTAGGGATGCCAAAAATCATATAATTGCGCAGTTATATGATTATCCATTTATAGACAAAACTCACCGCAAAGATAATATAGATGACCCATTGGATATATTATTCATTAGCAATGGAGAAAGTAATGCAGATGAACATTGGGATCATTTACTAACGGTAACAAAAAATGCACCCAACAGAGTAATCAGAATCGATGGTGTGAAAGGGCGTGCAGAGGCATACCAAACAGCATCAACTGCAAGTAATACAGCATGGGCATTTAATGTATTTGCCAAGTTAAAAGTAAACCCTGAGTTTGATTGGTCATGGCAACCTGATCGGATGCAAGAATCCAAGCATTACATATTTAATGCCAAAAATCCCATAACTGGGTTAGAATATGGGCATATGGGTATGATTGCTTATAATAAGAAGCTAGTACTGAAAAATAAGGCAGAAGGGTTAGACTTCACATTGGACCAAGAACATGAAGTTGTGCCATTATTAAGCGGGATTGCGTATTATGCCAACGATATTGGCACAGCTTGGCGTTCAGCATTCCGTGAAGTTCTCAAATTGAAAGATGATGACTCTGGTAATGTAGAAACAGAATATAGGTTATCTAAGTGGTTATCTTCAAATAATACGGAGTTGGGTATATGGAGTCAGCGTGGTGCTGAAGATGCAGTTGAATATTACGAGGCAGTTGATGGGAATTTTGAAAAATTAAAGCTAAGTTATGAGTGGGATTGGTTGAATGATTACTTTAATGAGAAGTATGGTGAAGAACACGTTCTGTAATATATTCAACTTCGCTATTTTTTAATTCTGGGTATATAGGCAAACTAATTATTCTACGGCATAAACTACTAGCGGTACTTAATAAACCAGGGTTTTTGTAGACACTGTATTTTTTATATTCATGTAATGGTTTCTCATAATGAATTTTGCAATCAATATCATCACCTCTTAATTTATGCAATACATCATCGCGATTATCGACATCAATGACAAATTTTTGAAACGAATGTTCTTTAAAATTGCGTATTAATGGTCTAATCCTAGTATTTTCAAAATTATCGCAGTAATATTGTGCAATTTGTCTCCTACGATTTTGCCAATCATCTATATAGTTAGAACGCACCAACAAGTGAGCACAATCCAATTCACTCATTCTTGAATTAGTGCCAAGTATATCTTCAGCATTTCCTTTGCCGTGGTTTTGATGTGATTTAACCCAGCAATGCAACTCTTTGTCATTGGTTATTATTGCGCCGCCATTGCCAGAGTTGGGTAGATTCTTGGTAGGGTCAAAACTGATTGCAGCTGCCAACCCAACCCGTTTACAGTCATTACTCAGCCAATGCTGTGCGGCATCTTCAATTATATTTGCATTATTGACCAATGATGGAATAGATTCACCATACAGTCCTACTACCATTCTAACTGTGTTTATCTTGCTGTTATAATCATGTGCTATATTTTGTCCATTTACATCACTATCTATTAGTGTAATGGATTTGGATTTATTTAAAATTGCATTTATAGTGGCCGGAAATGTTAGTGTAGGCACATCAAAATGCAAATCAGGAACATGGTTTACCCTAAACAGGTAATGAACGATCATTTCCAATGCTTGCGTGCCACTATGACAAGTAATAGCATACTTAGAATGGTTTTTTTTGGCTAGCCATAATTCAAATGCCTCTGTGTGTTCCCCGGTCATCAATTGCCCACTAGATAACACATTATCGGTGGCTTCTAGCAGTTCTTCTTTTAGATTAACATACTGCCGGTCTAATCCGAAAAATGAAATCATAATGAATCAATGTAGTATTGTAACCCTTCCTCAATATTTACTTTGGGGGCAAACCCAAGCAAGGTTCTAGCTTTTGAGATATCCAATGCACCGCGCTTAGGATATTTGCCATCATTCTCCTCTATTATGACAGGTGTTTTGGTACCTAGTATATCATTGATGATATCGGCTGCTTCGTGTAATGGACGTTCAAGACCTCTGGTGATGTTAAATGTTTCATTGGCCCCACCTAGTTTAGTAGCGGCTAGTATTATTCCATCAGCAACTTCGTCCACATACGAAAAATCCAATTTTAACCCAGTGCCGTTGATCCGCATAGAATCGCCATTCTTAGCACGCACAATGAATTTACTTAACACCCTATCCACTACATCGTGTGGACCGTAAACAGCACTAGGTCGCACGATGGTGTACTCTAATCCGTATATCCTGTTATAGTTCTTGACCAAGCTCTCCCCAGCAAGTTTCATAATACCATATGGTTCAATTGGGTTTTTAGATGCTGTTTCTGGGTTTGGATTAGAATCAAAGTCACCATAGATCATAGATGATGAAATATAGACAAATCGTTGCACATTGTTCTTTCTTGCTGATTCTAGTAGGTTTAATAGACCTTTCAGTATCACATCACATCCTAGTTGGGGATTGTGTAATACTACTTTAGCACGAGGGAATGCTGCTAAGTGAATAATAATTTCTGGTTGGTGTTCTTTGATTGTAGAATTTAAAAACAAATCGTCCAAAATATCGTTGTTGTAATCAATAACATTAGTGCTAAACTGTTGCTTTCTAAGTTGATTTAATGTGAATAACTCTTCATTGTCAATTGACCCATCGTAATCTGAACGACTATCATAAATGATTGGAGTGTATTCTGAATTTTCTAGTTTTCGGACAATATTATGTCCGATAAACCCGTGTCCACCTGTAAGTAATATTTTTTTCATAAATCCCAATGTTGTTTAATAAGTTGTAACTGAACTAATGATAATCCAAAATGTTTAGCAATACCTTCATCGTCCCTAAAATCTTCTACCAAATCAAACCATTTTTCTTTTGATATGATTCGTTTTAGTATAGCTTCGCTTGTTATTAGTATCTCGTGGTCGGTTAAATTCATATGTTCTATTTCATGTATATTTTAAGTAAAATTCAGTTGCTTCTTTGTCTGTTACGATGGCTGTTACTATAGCTCGCATCCCTATTTCAGGGATTCTAGCATCTAAATGAAATGATATCGTGCCACCATTATCCAATGCCCACTTACCTTGTGGTGTACCATTCAACTTAGATTCTACTAAGTGTTTCACATTTGGCGGAGAATTTTCGATATCACCTAAACTAAAATCAAATAATTTTACAGTTCTCATACCTATATTATAACATAGATATGAGGGTATTGGGTGATCGTTTACACCGAAAACGGATATTTGAGTTCTGCGTGATGATCGTAATTTTCTAGCTTAAAACTATCCATTGTAAAATCATCAATGTTTTTTATTTTGGTGTCTATCATTAATGTTGGCAATTTCTTTGGTTTTCTCTTTAATTGTTCGTTTGCTTGTTCTACTTGATCAATGTATATATGTGCATCGCCAATCGTGTGAATAAACTCTCCTACTTCTAACCCTGTTACTTGTGCAACCATATGTGTTAATATGCTGTAACTAGCAATATTATATGGTCCCCCAAGTGGCATATCACAACTTCGCTGGTACATTTGGCAACTAAGTCTACCATCATTAACATAAAATTGTGCCATTATATGACATGGTGGCAATGCCATTTGATCCAACTCACCTGGGTTCCATGCTGATAATATATGCCGACGGTCATATGGATTTTCTTTAATGCCGTTGATTAGTGTGTCTAATTGGTCAATATAGCTTTCCTTGCCGATATACACATCATTTTCACCTTCTGAATGTGCCAGGGACTTGAAAGTTTTCCAACTTCTCCATTGAACCCCATATATACGACCTAAATCACCATTGAATTCAGCTTTAGGCTTCCAGTAATCTGAGTCTGCATTGGCTGACCAAATTGTTTTCTTGGTAGTATTTCGGTCACCATGTAGTATTTCAGCTAACCTACGCTCATCACCACTGCCTTCGATAAACCAAAGCAGTTCACTAAGCACTGATTTCCATGCTAACTTTTTTGTAGTTACCGCCGGAAACCCTTTTTGTAAATCGTATCGGGTTTGTAACCCAAATACTCCAATCGTGCCTGTGCCCGTGCGGTCATCACGTGTATTTCCGTGGGCTAATATATACTGTAAATCATCTAGATATTGTTTCATTGTATATTATACAATAACTTATCTGTTTCTGGTTGGACAGTGTCCGCAACTGCTTCAATATCTAAAAAGAAATCAACGGTTTCAATTTCATCCCGAAGATCATTTAGAGTTCCGTTAAGAATATCCTCAATATCTTCGGGATGAATACCACGTTTTTTTAATATCTTTATATCAATTTCATGTGTTGTGTCATTGGTTAATTTAATAACGACACTTTCTATTAACTCAGATGGTATATCAGTTTTATCCACATTATTAATGATATGCTTCCATTCATTGATAAAATTGTCGCTTAATAATTTCATTTATGCTTTAGCTTTAGCCTTTTTCTTAACCGATGGTTTACGACCACGTTTTGGTTTTAAACTATCGTCTAATTTGTATGCTTCCACTTTTAATCGTTTACTTTCTGCCAATAAAGATTTAGATTCTGCTTCCATCTTAGTGGCTTGGTCTAGCTGTTGCTTTGCAATAGTTGAATCGCCTAGTACAGTAGATGCTTTGCTATTTGGGTCAACCAAACCAGCATTAGCATCAAGGTCTGCCAATTTGTTTTTAGCCTCATCGCCTGACTCCATTTCGGCAACCAGGCGATTGAGTTCATCAAGACGAATATGGCTTGAAGCATTTGGTGTAATTATAACTTGTTTGCATTCTACTTTTTTCAACATGCCTTCACTGTGAACAGTTTCCAAAATTGGTCTGCCATCAGAAAGTAGCTTGCGAAACAGAACATCAGCTAATTCATTTGCCTCTTGTCCCTCTGGACTTTCAATCGCACTCATTATATCATCATGAATGTTCCGTGGAATAGTCTCTGTGTATAGAACCAATGCCATATGCTCTTGATCTGGCACTGTCTTGTATACCACTGCTACTTTTTTGTTATTAATTTTACCAATATGCTTCATAAACATAATTTAATCCTCGGTTACTGTATCGTCTGCTTCGGTATCATTGACTGATTCCGCATCGGTGCTATCATCAGATTCTGTTAGATTATCTTGCGCTGATGTTGCAACCGCACCCAAGAATGCAGTAAGGCGACTATATACCGCACCAACTACTGCAAATTCTTCTGTTTTAAATGCACCTCTTGCACTAGCAACATCTATGATATGTTTAATGCTAGCCAAATCATTTACGCCTAACCCAGCAACTTCTGTTGCGTTGGTTGTTTCTTCTACTGTTTCTTCTACTGTTTCTTCGGTAATGTCATTTTTCATTATAATTTTCTCCTATGTTAAAAATATTATTTTACAATGTATTGCTATTTACTATGTATATATATTGGTGTATTATTTTATGCTTCTTTGTCATAATATGCAGTTATTCCATACGGTGCAACAATGCTATCAGTGCCATGCGCTACGAATAATGTTTCACAGTAATTTTCGTCACCCCAACTATCCCACGGATACATATCAGTGAATATAACAAGGCGTTCTGGTTCAATTGCATCATCTACTAGGTAGTTAAAGATACAATTAAAGTCCGTGCCACCCCCTCCATGAATTTCATAATCAGTGATATCATCTAAATTATCACTATCGTAGATCTGTGGATTATAAACCTCTGTGTCGAATGTAAATACATGGATTTTAAATGCAATAAATGAATCCATTATCCCTTGCACTTCACTTAAAAAGTCACGTGCAGTTTCATGTGAAATACTACCAGACATATCCAAGGCAACCACTATATCTACTTCTTCACCAGGTACCATACCAGGAATAATTGCCTCATAAGCAGAACTTCTTCGGTTTGGTCGCATCCAACTGTAATCCGCTTTAATTGTGCTTTCCAATGATTGTCGCAGTAATTCACGCCAGTTCATTTTAGGTTCTGTAAGTTCCTTGATCATACGCTGGATACCCTCTGGAATATTTCCAGCATTGCCAGCTGTTTGTGCTGCTGATAACATTGCTTCTTTAATCTCATCCCGTAGTTCTTGTCGTTCTTCGGGTGACATGTTGCCTGTTCCGCTACCATTGCCATCCTCACTCTCACCATCAAGATGTTCGTCGATCATCTGATCTAACAAGTCATTTATGTCAATCTTTTCAGCATTTTCATATAGTAAATCATATATTTCCTCTGATGGCATGCCATCATATTTGTTGTCATATAGACAGGGAACGGATGTGATTCTTCGACCTACATTATGTTTGACTAAATCTCGGTTGACTGCATAATCGTTTGCGACATTGAATAGTTGTGGATCACGATCACCTCTTCGTCCAAAGTGATCATAACAGCAATGCAAAACTTCATGTCCAAATAGGAATTCAAGTTCTTTGTTATCTAGAAGATCAATAAAACGACTATTGTAATAAAACTTTCGCCCATCGGTGGCAGCGGTGCCACACCAAGTATCAGCATTCGTGAGTGTAAGGCGTGTAGCCATGCTACCAAAGAATGGGTTTTTGAGGAGTAACCCTACTCTTGCACCGATTAGGCGTTCGCGGATTTTTTTATCCAATTCCTTGTCTGTTTTTCCTACAAGATCTTCAAACTTCTGTGATTTGGTATTTTCGGTAGTGGTTGCCATTAGAATGGTCATATAAGATTCCTTTAATGTAGTTAATCAGCTTTAATAAGTGCCTTATTTTCTAGAAGACAAGGCAAACTTCACTTACATTAATTATTCAGTTGCTTGAAGAATATATTTTCCATATTTTGAATGGAAGGAATCGAAGTTTTTCAACTTAGTTGGCTGTAATGGTAGTTCGTATACCCGAAGTGCCACTCTTGCACCCATAACAACAAGTTCAACTTCAAAATTATCCATCATAAAACCGAAGAAGTTATCAGCCATTTTATGAAAATCATTTGTATTGGTGCCACGGTCTAACGCATCCTTTAGTTCATAACACATATTAGTAACTAAACTATACATAGCTGATACTTCACGAATCTCTAATCCTGTAACCTTGCCATTCAGAATATCCAATGGATTGGGCATCTTGGATGCGTACTTGCGATGTGCCATAAACTTAACTGCAATCCCGTCACCAACCGTTCCGGCTATCAGGTTAGTCATAGTACCAACATCATCATCGTCGTGGATTAACTTGCTTGCAAATGTCCAGCTACGTGGTGTAGCGAATGCACGGCTAGATGATTTAGCATCAAAGTCATAAAGATCACTCTTTGCGAATGTTAAATATCCAACAATATCTTTATGTACCCGATTGTGGACTGCCCATTCTAACCAAGAGTCAAAATCAACACCCATTTCAAAGTGAACAAATCGGTTAGCAAGTGGTGTCGGCATACGGAAGGTAACACCTTTGTCACTTTCTCGATTGCCAGCAGCAATGATAACTACATTATCAGGTAGTTTGTAATTGCCTAGCTTTCGATCTAATATCAACTGGTATGCTGAACCAAGTACAGCTGGTGGTGCTGATGTAAGTTCATCCATGAATAGTACAATAGTTTTATGCTTCGCTGCTAGTTCCTCAGTAGGAAGTGCATCTAATGGGTAAAACTCCATCTGTTTCGTCTCTTTGTTTGGTACTGGAATACCACGGAGATCCATTGGGTCTAATTGTCCCATTCGTAGATCAATCATATGACCATTAAGATGATCTGAAATTTGTTGAACGAGATCCGATTTACCGATGCCAGGTGGCCCCCAGAGAAATGCTGGTTGCTTTACGGAAGCACAGCGAAGCAGTGATTTATGAACTTCTTTTGAAGTAAGTGTGCGTGTGTCTGACATTATATTCTCCTATGTCTGTTAAGTAAGTGATGTAATAATACCATAAAATAAAATAAAAACAAGTAAAGTTTTTTTATATGGGCATAAATATTTTTATATATAGTAGATATATGATTACGATTAAGCAAGCTGGGGTATATACAGTTGGTGAAAAGCAATTTACCAATAAAGTAAAAGCATTGATGTATGCTTCTGAACATAATATTCCTAGATACCAAATATCTTGGTCCTATGGTGATGACTACTTTTCTGCATTCAATTGGCAAGAAGAACCCACTGAATCATTGAGTTATTACTACACAGAACGGTGTAGACAGCTGCGTGAAAAATATGATTACTTGATACTATATTATAGTGGTGGGTCTGATTCTCACAATATATTAGCACATTTTCTGAAAGCCAACTTGTTGGTAGATGAAGTTGTTACCTCGTTCCCTATAGAGTTTTATGATAAGAAACAAAAAGCAAACAAGTCTAGGGCAACTAGCCAGATGCAGAATGAATGGTATTATGTAGCTAAGAAAGACTTACAGATGTTACAACATCTATCACCCAAAACAAAGATTACCGTACATGATTATACTAGTAGCATATTAGATTTTAAGATCAATGAAGATTCTTGGCTAATGGAATCTGGAGAGTCGTTGCAACCAAGCATTGCACAATACATAGAACGCATGTATCTTCCGCACATGATTGATTTATACGAGAAGAAGAAAGTGGCGCATATTTATGGGGTAGATAAGCCTAGAGTATTTACACATGATGGTGAATGGTATTTTGCATTCTTGGATGTTGTTACTGCATTGCAAGCGCCGATTAATCCGCAAGAAAACAAGCATGAGTATATTAATGTCGAAAAATTCTATTGGGCACCCGAAAGTGCAAATATGTTAATTAAACAGGCACATACGGTAAAGAAGTTTTATCAAACCAATCATAATTTGCAATTTTTAGCTAGGTATGATGCAATGACATACCAACATCGTACTATGATTGAAGAAATAATACGTAGTATTATATATCCATATTGGAGAACCGACACCTATCAGGTTAGCAAACCACAGAGTGTCTGGATGTTAGAATGTGATGATATATTGTTCAATCAGGGAATATCGTCCAGGGCATTGGGTAAATGGAAGGAGGGATATGACTATATACTTAACACTATCAATTCTGAATTTATTAGTATTAACAACGAAACTAATGTAGCTGATGCTTTCTGTGGGTTCTGGTCAAAATGGCACAAACTATCTTAATGAAACAAAAACCCACTTTTGCAGTGGGTTTTTGTTTGTTAACACTGTTTATCTATTGGTTAGAAATTAACACGTAACCCTACGCTAGTTGTGTCAGTTTCAGCTGCCCCACTCTTCGGATTAGCATTCTGGAAGTTTACATAAGCACTTGTTTTATTTGAGAAGTTATGAACCGCTTCTAATGTAGTTGTCTCATTCCCTTCATCTGCGTCTTGGAATCCAGCTTTTAGTGTATTTTTACCAAGATCTATTGAACCTGCATACGTCATAGTTTCAACATTTGCAGTGCTGTCGTTATTATCTAACTCAGATTTAGCAACGGCAACTGTAAGACCACTTATTGTGTATGCCCCCATTAAGGTTATCGTTTGGTTATTGTTAACCGTATCATCTAATCGAACTCCACCCAATGATAGTGATCCATTGGTATATGCGACGGCATATTCATTTGTGTCAACACTGTCATCGCCTGTTGTGCCATCTGCTGTTAGCATTGCAGAACCGGTGAATCCACCCATATTTGGTGATGTATATAGCATTGTGTTATTATTACGGGCTTGGCTTGTAACAGTTGCACTATTGCCTTCGAAAATATCAACCGCGCCACCGATCACTTTAGTTAAATTCTTCTGTCGTCCCATTGTGATAGTACCAGCATTGGAACTAATCCCAACTTTAGCATCACGAGTAGTTGCGGCATTACCACCCTCAGAGTCTATATTTAATGAAATGTCACCAAATGCAGATAATCCATTGCCTAAGTCCTCGGTTGCTTTAAAACCTACGTATGTATCACCGTTTGTTATATCTTTGGAATTAGTTGTTCCATTGTCTGTTATTGTTAATGCTTGTTCAGTTGAACCATAAACTGTTATATCTGCTGATGCTTGTTCAGCACCACCCATCAATGCCATACTACCGATTGCTACTGTTAAAAATCTTTTCATACTTTCTCCTATGTTAATGTGAAATTTTGTTAACGACTATTATGTTGTTTACTGGGTTATTTAGTAAGGAGAGGATCGGTATTATTTTTTTTAATACAGTTGTTGTTGTTTTTTTACAACAAAGCAGCTAACTCTGGAAAGGTTTTTGTAAATGATTGATTTCTGTAATTATCTACCTTTGTGATCCATTCTCCGAAAATTGGAAGATATTCAGAAGCATCATTGATAAAAACCTCAGACTGCCAATCAGTTACTTGTGGTAAATGGTGTGATGATAATTTGTCGTAAACAATGTGTTTTGATTTCAATGGTACGATTCCCGGTTGGTAATAATCTGGTTTATTCAACCGCCCAACCCACGGCATAGTAAGTTCTTCCGATATACACCAATTAATAAATTCTGGGAGATAATACACTGTGAATATGCTTAATGTGTGGGATATATTCAATTGTACATTATCTGTGGTGTCAGCCAATGATTGAAATTCTTTTATATTGATGTATGTTGTGTCCCAATTTGCCGGGAATCTATTATATTCAAAATGATCTTTTATACCATCCAAACTTATTTGTATATCTATGTGGTTGAAGTCTTGCCATAATTCAATTAAATCAGGGGTTGGATATATTGTGCCATTTGTGACATAATGCAAGGTGACTTCGTTTGCATAGTTGTTGTTGACCAAATACTGAATTATTTCTATATGATCGTTGTTTTTTGGTAATAATGGTTCACCCCCGTGAAAATCAATATGAATAATATTATTCATCAATGATCGTAATTCATTAATTACGTTGGGATTTTTTAAATATGGTTGGTATTGTATCTCTGTGTTTGTGTATGTAACCTCTTCTTTCCTCCATTTAGTGCTATTCTTGGCATTGCATATACGGCATTTTAAGTTGCATATATTACTTACTGCAACGCTAAGAACTAGTAATTTAGAGTCATATAAATTGTATGATGAGTATTCATTATGCCATCTACTATAGTCTAACTGACGCTTGCTTTGTATTCCAGTTGATTCTTCTTTCCAACACCGAAAACATTCAGTAGGTTGCACCCCCTTGAGGAATTTATGTTTAATATCACCAATCATAGGCGAGTTCCGGAACTCGCTAATTGTGTGATCATTGATATTATAGGTGGAGTCAGTGAATTTACAACATGGTTTGATGATGCCAGATGCACTAATATCTATACTAGCCCATGGAGAAAAGCAAAATGTCCCTGGAGTTTTTATGTATGCATCCATTGTTATATTTACGATATAATAATAATTCCGTAATTTTTTGTGTCTATGTTATTTCAACAATGGAATGTTTAAAGTATACCTTGGTCACGAAGTTGTGCCATGTTCTGTTCATGTTTTGATAACTTTTTGCGATCTGCTAGTTTTTTCTTGTGGGCAGCTTTTGCTTTGTTATATGAATCACCACTAAACATATTCTTCACATCTTGTCCGAATTTGTTTAAATGACCGCCAGCTTTTTTAACTTTGTCTTTGTAAGACTTTGCTTTTGCTTCTTGCCTTTTGCGATTAGTAGCACCCTGCTTTGATTCAGGTCGTTTCACGCCCCATTGCGCATTTGGTTTACCAGTAGCTGGATTCATTTGAACTTTTCTGCCCTTTGAATCATATGAGTTAGGATTTCTTGCTTTATCCTGTGCTGTTTGCCGTTGATGCCATGAATCGCCTTCTTTGCCATAACCTTTAGCTGTTACTTGATCAACTGCCCTGTTTATATGCCCACCTGCCTTTTTAACTTCGTCTTTGTAAGCCTTTGATTTTGCTTCTTGTCTGCGACGGTTTGTAGCACCTTGTTTTGTTTCAGGTCGTTTTTCACCCCATTGCTGATTCGGCTCATTTGTGGCAGGATTCGTTTGAACTTTTCTGCCATATCCCTTGGCTGTTACTTGATCAACTGCCCTGTTTATATGCCCACCTGCCTTTTTAACTTCGTCTTTGACACCTGTTTCTTTATGACGAAGTGTATTTACTTCGTCGTTGTAAAGGCTGTCATCATCCCACCATGCTTCATCTAATTGATCCATTTTAGTATCACGGTCTATATCATCACTGAAAAAATCCCACGGTTGCTTTTTTTGATTGTCGGGATGCGACCCCGATTTAACCGGATCACCCCATGTATCGCGTACTACCTTGCCTTCAGAATCATGCCAGTACCAATCTTTGTTATACTCTTCTGGTGCCGAGGTAGGTTCTTTAACACCCGCTAATTTTTTAATATCATCAACTGGGTCAATTTCCATTTCCAAGTCACCGAGCCAACCACCTTTGTATTTGTCTGGGATGTCATCAGGTTCTGGAGTATCTGCCCATCTTGTATTGGGACGTTCCCATCTTGTATTTGGCGTTTTATTGTTATTCCATTGATTAACTTCCTTGTCTAGTTCTTGCCCTTTCGGGGAATCTACATGGATAGTATTAATTAATGGAAGTTCACCACCGTCGGCCTTAACAGTATCATTGGGTTTATTCCAATCCCACCATGCTTCATCTAGACTAGACGATGGCCCTTTCTCTTTCTGGGCATTTGGTGTTACATTTGTTTCATAGTCACCCCACATTTTTTGATCTTTCCACGCATTGTATGCATTCCAATCCCCAGCTGGCTTACCTGCGGCTACTTGCTCCTTCTCCCACTGTTTGTAGTTAGTCCCACCTTCCTGTAATTTGTTTTCTAATTCTTGTAAATGTTGTGCTAAATCCATAAGTTAAATCCTAAAGTTGATTATTGTTATTTATGTTATTTTGAATAGTATGTATTCCATAACTCTAATACACCTGCTTCTTTTCTGCTTTCTTCTTTGTTACCACCAGTGTATGGTATTGCTAATTTCTCTTCCATTAATATTTGGTTCACTGATATGTTGCCGCTATTATATTTTATGGTAGTTTCGGTTATCATATCTGCTGGAATCAATATTTCGCCCAATATTCTGCCGAACTTACCCTTTTTCTGTAATTTAGTGGTAATTATAAATTCTCCTTTGGTGGATTTTAGGATTTTTTTTAATCTATCTTTAGCTGCCAATCCCCATGACTTTTCTGCTTTATTGCGTGTTCTGCTTTCTGGGGTATCAATTCCCATAAGTCTAACACGTTCTTTGATAAAAATACCAAATCCTAGTGAAATTAAGCAATCTAGCGTATCTCCATCAACTACTCTAATTAATTTAGCGGTGTATTGGTACATTCTTATTCCTTTATATTGACATCTGCTTCTTTGTTTAAATCTGTTTTACTACCCATTACTCCAGAATCACCGAGTACCCTGTCTGATGTTATGAATGTTACTTTGTATTCAACCTCATTGAAGAAGAATAAATCGCCTATTTTTAGATCTTTGGCTTTAACTGTTTTTTTGGGCATTATTCTTATTCTGCACTGCTTCTATAATACCAATAATACTTGCACCAACCATCCCCATTATCATCATGCTGAAAAAGAACCATAACAAGGTGTTATCTTTTTCATCCTCATTGGTTAGTTCTGTTGGTTTGGTGAATTTTGTGATATGTGGTGTAGAATTAGGTGGCACACCACGCCCAAACCCGGTTGGTTTCCTATCTGATGGGCTGTTGGGCTGTCTCTTGGTTAAATCCATAACAATCACACTATCTGATTGTTCAGTTGCTGATACAACAACAGAACTAGCGGTGCTTGCGGCTGCTGATTTCCATGCGACCGGAGTGCAACCAGATAATATTCCTACTAATACTAGTACCCATAAGCTATATGTTACCAATTTCATCGTTGCTGCACGGTGGCCCCTCCAAAATAAAACCCAATTATACTTGCCAATATAGAACGAATAGTATCATCGTACATCATTCCACTAATAACAGTTACTACTATTTGTTTGCCACCACCCCACCATAAGAACCCTTCTCGTTCTATTTCAGTAACTATGTTAGTTGTTAATGTGGAATCCAATGCGGGTGCTACTACTAGGAATGCCAATATAGACATCATGGTAATAACAATAAATCTACGAATAAAGGCTGCTGCTGGGTTCTGGAGTTTTCTTGCTTCTTTGCGACTATCTTCAATGACGGCATGTTGTTGCATCATCATTTTGAATTGTTCTCGTTTGTTTTCTTGATGTACAGCCATCATCTTGAAAGCAAACCCTGCCAATGCACTCACACCCATACTCATTATTTCAAAAGGTATCATATCTTTGTATTTATTAAACTATGTATATTATTTTTCTTTGGGAACCAAATGCGTATCGCATGCAATTGTTCGCATATAATCTTTTTTAAATCCACATTTGACTATGATAATTGATATTAGCAGGAATGATATATCTACCATTACACGGCTTTGTAGCATTTCCACTGGTACTAACTCTGAACTCATTAGCCATATTTTACTACAAAAATAAAATGATGTTACTGCTATCGTAGCCTCAGTTACGAAAATTGCCCAATTGTATCGCTTCCAATACCGTATTATCCACAATACACTCATAAACACCGCAGTCGATGATACGATAGATGTTATGGATACTATATTAAATAATGTCGCCGAGTCCATAGTATTATTTATTCCTTATCGGTTTTAACTGTTTGGTATATACACAAGCATCGCATACTTCTAGATGCCACCATTTACCCCATTTTAAACCAGGGTTTAACCCATGCCGGATGAGTATTGATGTTACTAATAAAAATGAAAGATCCCATAATACACGGTTGGTATGATGTGTAGGCGGTATTTCTGTAAATAACCACGGGCTATTATACAATGATGTGAATACCATAAAACATAGCACGAATACAATTTCCCACCTATAAATGCGGTGATGTGTGATAGTCCAACATGTACCAACGATTAATATCGTAATTTCCAACAAGGAAATCCACATAAATGTCGCTGTTGCTAATGTGTTGGTCATTGTATACTTCCTGTGCTATTCTGAAGAGTGTATATAATATAGCCTATACCACCTGTAATCAATGCCCAGAAGATACGTTCAAAGTTAGATACACTTAGTGAATTCTGCTGTGCCGTTAAATCGACATCGTGATCGTGTTTTTTTAAGGCACTAATTTCTTCCTCCACCGTAACCATCTCACGTTGTAGTTGTCCGATGCGTTCTTCTAAGCGAATAACACGTTCTAATTCTTGTTGATTCAATGCCATGATTACTCCTTCTAAATGCAACTAATGTATTTATGGAGGAGTAAGGTATTATTGTGTGTGTATATTACTAATCAGATGTTATATAATCAGGGTCATTGCGATAGTAATGGTTATTCAAGCACTCGGTATACAATGACTCTGTGATTGGGTATTTTGGTGTTATATAATACGACTTGATTATATATTCTGGGTCAAGTTTTGCTATTTCGTATGCAGAATATGTTGCATATTCACCTGAACTGAATGGAATACTATCAATGTGATATCTCATTAATGTTACTTATAGCGTTAATGAGATATCATCGTTTTATACTACCAAAACTTTAATTTTTTGGCTGCCTTAGCAGCGGCATTTGCTGCATCCTCTGCCGCTTTTACTGATGCATTGTAAGCATCTTCGGCTGCCTTAGCAGCGGCATTTGCTGCATCTGCTGTTGCCTGTGCAAGTGAATTAGTAGCATCTGATACTGCGTTGGTAGCGGCATTGAGTGTAGATTCGGATGATGAATAAACATCGTTGGCGACATTTTCTGCTTCTTCTGCGACTTTAACTGCATCGTTCGCAACAACAATAGCCTCTTGTTGTGCTTGATCCATTTGGTCTGTCATATACATTGTTGCTTCATCAATGGAACCCCCTGCATCTAATATAGCATTAGCACCATCAATAATAGGAGATAGGTCAATATCTACATCCACATCGGCATCAATCCCAAGCAGTACCGCAGCTTTGCCATCAATGCCAATCGATACTGTGTTATCTTCGTATGTGGCGTGTGCTGAACCTTGTATGCCTACTTGCGCACCGACACTAACACCAGCTTCTGTTGAACCAGACACCCCAGCTACTTCACCCGATACACTTGCATCAGCACCTACGCTAACACCAGCAATAGCACCAGCTTCAACTTCTGCACCGTGTTCGCCTACCGTAGCACTAGCACCAGCTTCTGCATATGCATCTGCGTGTACACCAGCTTCTGCATTGCCGCCGGCATCGACACTAATATCTCCGATTGGTGTATCTAACCCGATATCGGTACTAGCCCCAGCACCTATATTAGCTTCTGCACTAGCACTTGTTCCAACATCTACACCAGCAGTAGCATCACTCCCATCCCAACCTGCACTAGCATTGGCATGTGCTTCAGCTTCTGCATATGCATCTGCGCTAGAATGTGCTTCTGCACTTTCGTGAAGGGTTGCACCGCCCAAATCTTGTTCTGAATGTGCTTCTGCACTAGCCCCAGCCTCAGCACTTGCTTCTGCATGTACTTCAGCACCAGCTGCCACGCTAGAATCCGTAACCTCTGTCCCAGCATTAGCCCCCGCACTCGCTTCTGCACTAGCATTAGCGTCTGCACTAGCCCCAGCCTCTTTGTTACCAGTTGAAACGGAAGTATCTATTCCCGTATTGGCGACAACCTCTACTGTGTATTGTGGGTTGCTAACCTTAATAACTTTTGCTTTCGCATCTTCTGTTGTTGCTTTTGCATCATCGTAATCTTGTTTCGCTTGCGCTTCATTGTCTACTGCATTATGATAATCATTTGTTGCATTATTAACATTCTGTTGTTCTTGTTCGACTGACATTGTGTGCTCCTTTCATTTTATTTATTGCAGGGTAGATTAATAGGTTTATTGTGTGATTGGTAAAATAAGCATTTAACCACATGCGGCGGGTTTAGGCAATCCAGCAATTTTACAGGCTTGTTTGCCTGGTCCACCTGGAAATAAATCATACATATATGCTGAATTCCCTTTAGCGTTGCCTAACTGTTTACCAACAGCTTTTATTAATACACGGACTGCTGGTGCAACTTGAAATTCCTCGTAATATTCTCGTAAAAAATTAATAATTTCGTGATGTGTCTTTGATAGCTCGATATTTTCAATCTTTGCTAATTCAATTGCAATCTCTGGAGTCCAGTCATTTCTGTTAATTAAATACCCGTTTTCATCCACACTAATGTCGTTAAGATGCATCATATTAGTAACTCCGCTGTCTACTAAGTCTATTTATGGTGATATTCCGTATAAATTAAAACCCCATCATCCTAAAAATAGAATAATGGGGTCAAAATATTAACTCTTTGTGAATTATGATCTTTTGATTGTTTTATAGTCCGTAGATTGTTCCTGTATACATTTCCATGTAATTGGTGTCGATAGTTTCATACAATTCTTCATCAAAATCAATATAATTTTGTGCTGATGTTGGATTAGTGTACTGGGTGAATGCCGAGTGATCCATATCGTTCCAGTAGTATGCATTTGCAGCACTTGATGCTAGTAGTGCCATTGTTAAAATTGTCTTTTTCATTGGGTTGTCCTTATTAAAAATTGGTTAGTGTTACTATATTACTATATTATAATATAGTGATGTACTTAGTTTAAAAAATTACGATGTTAATTTTTACATTAACACCGCAATTAATTTCAGCTACTGTATTATTTAGATGCAGTTGGGTATGTTGGTGCAATGCCGTAGTACTGTTGTGAAGGTTGATTTTCGGTGCGAATATCGGTTGTCCCGTTCATATGAACGTTCTCGGCTGCATCTAGGTTAGCTTCCATTGTGGTAGAACCTTTGCCAGAAGCATTGATTGACATACTAAAATTACCTTCTGCATCAGCAGTACCTTTGCTAGTACCGCGTCCACGCCCATTAAAAATTCCATCAGCAGTGCCTGTGCCATAACCAGACTGGTTGTTATCTGAACCACCAAAGAATGCATTGGCTGATCCCATTGATAGTGTAGCGATTGTTGCTGCGATTAAAGTTTTGTTTAAAGTTCTCATTTATATCTCCTGTTAAGTTTAAAGTTGTTTAGCATATTAGTGAATACTTATATACTCTAGTTAAAAAATTTTGTTAGCACCATTGCTAACTTGTGTACTATTATAGTACCTTCTTTAACATTTGTCAAGTACTTTGTATTTAATTGTTTGCTAGTATGCGTGTATTTACCATTATTCAATAAAATAGTTGAATAAGTGTCTATTTTTGGCTATAATTGAAGTTAAAAATGGAAAAGATTGCTTCGGGTGGGAATTTTTCTAATTTATCACTGATAGGTTGTATTTCAGACATGTAATAATGATATAATCGGCTATCATTTTCCCCTATCCAGGCATCCACGATCCAGTCTACCTTGCCAAATCCCCCATTGTTTACTATCTCTTTCCATTTGTTATTGGCAACACGCTTCATCTCTGGGGTTGGGTAAATATTTAACAATAATGAACTGCCGACCATAAGACCATATTCATTCGTCATCATGATACCATTCCATGCTACTAAGTCAGTATCTAACTCATCGTTATGCCATATAACAGGCATAGTGTCTATCTTAGACCAAGATAATGCATCACATAGATTCATAATCATCCATCGCCTCATGCCAGTTAATTAGGTGGCTATTCTTTCGTGTGAAACCCATCAGATCTTCATCTGGTTTAAATCCATACACTATGTATTTAATAATCCGTGCGATTACTCCATCTGTTCTTGGTTCTACTTGTGCATTCCTCAGTATTTTATGTTCAATGTCGTGCTTTGTGTTGTCACCGAATATAAAGTTTTTCCCGTCGTCTGTTGCTACTTGGCATACAGTAAAATCAAAATTGTTTATGATATCTATGGCTGTATTATAATGGGTTCGTTTAATGATCTGAATCGTATGAATGTCGGTATCGACTACCTCACTCTTATCATCAACCGCCACAACATCAAAACTGAACGTAGTGGGTTGTGGATGACCAAATTCCTGGTGATGATAGGTAACAGCATTGTCAGTTTCAAATACTATTCTGCAACTCCGAAGATGATTCAATCGTTCAGTAACACGATTTTCTTGGTCTTTGTTTTTCACCCAAATATCCCAATCTGAATGTCCAGGCTCTTCGTTTGTAAATAGTTTGCGTGCCATACTACCAGCAAGCCAAGGGCCATTCACAATGTCTAGTTCAAGATATTCGAATAGATTGGTAGCAAAGTTATTTTTAATAGAATGCATTGTACCCATTACGGCACTCCTATGTTGTTAGAAAGTGTAAGTATAGCAGATTATGGATCAGAAAGCAAATTATTAATCAATTTTTCTAGGCGATGTTTTTTACTAGCATTAAATAATGCTGAATTATGTTCTACTATAGGTTTAACTTGTTGATTTATCTCTTGAAACTCATTACTAGACTTTGCCGCTAAATCATGTATTACATTGCGAACTGCATGATATCGTTGTAAGTCATTCTTAATATAATCATAGCTTTCATCTATGATACCATCAAATGTTTTGTATCCAAGTTCTCGCAAATGCGATAATGAACCAATTGTTCCTATTATAATGAATGCCTGATTATGCCTAATAGGTTTAAATGTTTTTTCTGTTATAAAAGAACCAATCGTCCCTTCTAGGTTAACATATGTCTCTAATACTATATTCCAGTAAGCATCACTGTAAAACTTATCAATGTGATTCTCATAATCATCATGTAATTCATCAGATTGTGCATCACAGTTAAATGGCATTTGGTTCGTGAAATCTGCCATTGCATCTATATTATCCAACTGCAATGGATTATTATCTAAATTGATATCATATATGGTGGCATCTTCTGGTCCACCATGTCCAGCATCTATTCCGTTATAACTGAAATAACTATCATTGTGTAATTGGCTAGACCAGAAATCGGCAGCCACTGATAATCGCCAATTTTTATGTCGCCTAACTAAGAATGTAAACTTCTTAGATCGGTGATTATTATGCCATATTGATTGATGTTTGCTATAATTCTGCGCACTTCTGTACAATAGTTCATCATCGTTGAAATAATGAAAATTTGGTAATTTAGATGCCAATGTGGAATGGCATATGAATTGGGGATGATCTACGTTGTGCTTTTCTACTAGCTGTTGTAGTGTGTGTTTTATATCTACTATTTCTGGTTCACAGTAAAAGAATATTAGTTTGTATTTTTTATTCTTGATCGCATTAAACGTATGGACAGGCATTAGGTCATACCAGTCAATGCTATGGTCAAAATAATTTACATTTATAAAATAAAAACTATCTTTTGGTGCATCCAATGTGGAATATAAGCCATATTCAATCTGTTCCTGATCAAGATACTCTAGTAAGCGAGGGTAGTCACTAAATGGGTATGTTACTGCGCATTGGTCTACTTCACAATCTGCTGCCAAGTTAGGAGAGAAGTCATCCCCATTTATTTTATCAAAGCAAAAATTTATCATTTTGCTGTCACGGTAGATAAGTGGTCAAGTATATAAGCAGTATCTTCTTTGGTCGGACATTGACCACATAAAGCAGATGGTTTGCCAAAGTTATTTAGAAATGGGACAATATCATCGGTTGGTGATACCCCATTATCTATATAATCTTCCCATTCATCTATGTTTGGATTATTAAATCTTGCCAATGTATCTTTTAATAACCCAGCAGTGCTACATTTGTATATCTTTCCATTGTATAACAATGGGCAAGTTTGTTGGCAACAAATATCATATGCTTTGATTGGGACAGAGTGAAAGGGCATCATATCTTCGTATGCGTTTTGAAATGATTTTGTAAATGTTGTTGGGTAATTGACCTGAAAACGAACATTATTGTCTGTTTTCCATCTAGCGATGCCAAATTCGGTAACTACTTCCCATTTATATTGGTTGAATATATTTTTAATACCAAGTTTGGTTCTACTATCGTTAGTGTGTGCCGTTATCTTGAATACTATATTGCCTATATCAAGCATAGTTTTCATTATATCAGGATGTTTGTGTAATAATAACCCATTTGTAGTAAATCTAAGTTGGCTGCTTGGCATTAGTTCTCTGATACCATATAGCCAATCATATACTTCTGGGTTTATTAACGGTTCACCCCCCATAATACCGAAATCAGGTATATCAACTACATTTAACCATTTTGCAATATCTTGTTTACCATCTTCCCATTTAACATACCCTTTATGATTTAGATCAGAGTAGTTAGTACATCCTTCACATGATAGATTACATACCTGTGTGATCATTGTTTCTAAAAATGGTATAGTGGGTTTCATTTAGGGTTAAATATCGATATGCAATATGATAGATTAAAAGATGAGAATAATGTCATAGAATTTGATGTGTTAGTTGATGAAATTTTGTTAGATTTGATACCCAATGAATATCAGTATATATCCTCGGTATTGTATAGACCACTTGAAAATAATAAATGGGTCGTTAAGTTACCAAAATCATCGCATGATATAGTTATTGTATTTACCCAGGATTTCGTTAATGTGGACAATAACATTTCACCAGAGTTAGAATACATCGATGAGTTCTACAATGATGTGAGTACCGTGGTTGTGATACATTGGAATCATAATTTGAATAGGGTATATAATGGGAGATTGAAGCTAATAGAATTCCCTGCACATAGCTTTGAGTTTGTTCAGCAACTCATCAATAACTATAGCCGGTGGAATGGTAATAGCACACGGGTAAACCCATATATGTGCTTGAATGGTATACCAAAGGCACATCGGAAACTTGTGTATTCATATTTAAGGTCGTCTGCGAATGGTATTTTGACATTGAATGGTATAACTAACACAGAGTTGTTATCATACAACCAGTATGATTGGGATAATGTGAGTAATTTTATAGCATTGAAGGATATTTACTTTTCAACCCCGGTTAATATAATAACTGAAAGTTTGTACAATGAATCATCTGGAATTATATCTGAAAAATCATTAATGGCATTTGCTAGTTTACAATTGCCAATTTTTATAGCACATAATGGTATTATTCAAGATGTAAAAAATTATGGGTTTGATACATTTGACGACATTTTAGATAATAGTTATGATACATTGCCGAATGATATTAGATGGCAAGAAGCACTAGATCGTAATAAGCATATATTGAATGGGGATTATGATTATGGCAACTTATTGCATAGATTACAGAATAACCAACATCATTTACTAGATAACTATCTGAATTTGTTAGAAGATAGATTGATTACCCAACTAACAGCGATTTTAGGTAAGCATTAAAATCACCATATAGATTAATAATGGTAGCTTCTTTGCACCCAAATAGGTCGATGTGCTGTGATTTTTGGTTCATATTTGATATAAAGTATGGACAAGACATTTTCCTATCTAGCACTAGCAATGTTTTTAGTTTTGAGATGCCAATGGCATTGAATTGGTAAGATTTATATTCAAGATCACATAATACTTTATTGCCAATGCTAGTTAAACGTAGTCCTCCATGTGAGTTGATCCACCATTTCCTCAATGCCGTTCTGAGATCATAATCATCAGTGCATGCGTTGATCATCTCTTCGGTTATTGCTAATTTCTTATTCCGAAAAGATTGTTTCGTCATGTGATAGTTTAACTACTGTGAATTTAGTAGTACCAAATTGTTTGTTGAGTTTTTTTGCCAAATTTATGGCATGCCCACTATTAGAAAAAGATACCTTCTTATATTTTGGTATAGAATATGCCATTGAATTAATAACTTTTATATTAATTGGTTTTGCATCATAGTATACAGCCACTATACTTTCTGCTTCTAAAACTTGCGTGGAATGATATGTTTCTGTGTTTGTGTATTCTGATATTATTGTTGGGGATGGTCTACTCATATATATATTTAGTTAATATATATTTTCACCATTCACCCCCACTTATCTCTGTATTTGTTTGGGTATCGGTATCATCTTGATTTTGAAGGGCATATATAGTTGATAATAATTTTGTAATATCACGGTGCAGGTTCTTAGCTTCATTAAGTGGTATTATGAAATCTTTGCTGTTTTTTGATTCAAAGAACTTTATTTTATCAATGAAATTATGAATATGGATCACGTTTGAATGGTCCGTGGTATTCATTGCGTCGTAAGATGATTAGTTTGGGGCAATATACTATATCCCACTTGCCATTTAGGTTAATATTGTAATACCCAGCGGCATACCAACATTTGCTATCGCCGGCTTTTGTGTACAGGGGTAACTGGTCATTCATATCCCATACAGAATTATGAACTTCTCCGTGTGCTGGATAATCATGTACTGCTACTGGACTACATTTTGTCGCATTTACATCGACGAATTTGATATTCGTTTTTTCTTTAAGACTTTGTAACGTATCAAAATAAGCAGTTTTTTCATCTACTTTAATTGAATATCCTTTTTGTTCGGCATTGATTGTACCAATCTTCTTATTATTTTCGCATATTACCCAAAATTTATCTGATACTGTTTTTGCTTCAATCATTAATTAGTTCTCCGTTGTATGTGGCATTTAGCCATTGACTAGCTTGTTCTGGAAATTCTGCTAGTTTATTTAGTTCATGTTTTGCACAAAATTTTATAAACTTGAATCCGATAGTTGGGGAATTAAGGTTAACATTATTAAGTACAGTTTCTATAATAGATAGATCTATTGAATCTTTTATGTATTGTGGTTGTCTGGTTAAATCAATTAACCCATTGTTTCGTTCATAGTCATCTTTAACTCGGTGGTCATTGTTATCATGGTCAGACCAATGTTGCAGCATTAAATTGTTCCAAGCATACCCTTTTTTATCTTTATCTTTAAATGCTTCTAATAACCCGATGCGTTTTGATGTTCCTTTTGTTCTAACACCTGGATAGGCACTGAATATATTATCCGATGTATCGCCCCTGATAGATTTTTCAAACAAGATCCATTTTGGATCAGGGAGTAATTTTGGCAAATTAGTTTTCTTATCTATAATAGGGCGATTTTTATCGTCAAAGTATCCGTTAAGGGTTATTAGTTGGTCTGAAATACCGTTGTATTGAACAACATTTTCTGTGATGAGTTGATAAAAATCACTATCACTGCTTAGAATCACATGCTTGTCATGTGTGTGAAGGCTAATCCATCTGGCAATTATGTCATCTGCTTCAGCCTGTGAGTTTTGAAGTACTGTGCAATTAGTACTATCTTGCAAGTATTTAGCAAATTCCTCAAAAACTTCCCAAAACAGCTTATCTTCTGCCAATTCTTCATCTGTTAGTTTAGCTAATTTTGCTTTTCTATTTTTCTTATACGGTTCATAAACATCTTTTCGCCAACTTCTACCTTCTAGGCAAAATACTATATGATCTGACTTTAGAATTCGTTGCGCTTTATTAATAGAACTGAACATCAGGTGCAAACAGAACCCTAGTTTAGTGAATGCATCTGTGCCTATATGAACAGAATGTTTGGCACGGAAGAATAAATTCGCAGTATCAACTAGTAAATATTTCATTGGTGTATTATAATAGATTTATATAACAAAGTCAATAAATAAGATGATGAGAGATTGGAATAAAAGTATAGCGGATGTAGGTGAAATAGTATACGAGTACACTGGTGACATAAACCCATTCATTAGGTCATTGAAGGTAATTCATTTCCCCCTTCAAATGCTCGGTCCAGCGGAAGAAAGCGATATGTATCAGTTAGTATATGATGTTGGACCTATTATACCTGATATATATAAGTGGCATTCCGACCCCACCCAATTATTGTGGTTGGATAAAAAGGATAAGTTACACTGGTTAAGTGATGAGATGTCTATGGTGCGGGAGGATTATGCTGTGGTGGGACCGCAGGCGGTGGATGAGTATGTAGGTGGTTTTGTGTATCCCCCCGTGAGGGCATTAATGCCCCGCATAGCACCTGAACTAGGTGGATCTGTGTACTGGAGCATCGAGGATTTCCAATATAGCGATGACGGTATTGTATACACTTCTATGGTAGATTATGGATGATTGGAACAGCGACAGTTCAAAGATAGCACGCATATGCCATAAATACTAGAATATGATTGATTTATACAGCAACCACACGAATCCAGAGACATTGCATGGGTATAAAGATAGGTTTAAAATCCCAGGATTCGCATATGAAGAAGCAAAACGAACAGGTAACTGGACAGAAGCAGAACCATATATAATGAAAGATCCATCTTCTGTATTTCTGTATGCTAGGTGGGTAATAGGAGACAGATGGTCAGAAGCCGAACCTTACATCATGAAAGATCCATATTATGCATTTCTGTATGCTAGAGATGTAATAGAAGGCAGATGGAAAGAAGCCGAGCCATATATAATGAAAGATCCATCTTCTGCATTTCTGTATGCTAGGGGGGTAATAGGAGACAGATGGTCAGAAGCCGAGCCATATATAATGAAAGACCCAGAATATGCATATTGGTATGCTAGGGGGGTAATAGGAGACAGATGGTCAGAAGCTGAACCTTACATCATGAAAGATCCATCTTCTGCATATAACTACAAAGAATTCATAAGGGCACTATAATGATGAATTTATACGAATATCACACAAATCCAGAGACATTATATGGCTATAAAGATAGGTTTAAAATCCCATTATTCGCATGGGAAGAAGCAGAACGAACAGGTAACTGGACAGAAGCAGAACCATATATAATGAAAGACCCAGAATCTGCATATTGGTATGCTAGGGGGGTAATAGGAGACAGATGGTCAGAAGCCGAACCTTACATCATGAAAGATCCATATTATGCATTTCTGTATGCTAGAGATGTAATAGAAGGCAGATGGAAAGAAGCAGAACCTTACATCATGAAAGATCCATATTATGCATTTCTGTATGCTAGAGATGTAATAGAAGGCAGATGGAAAGAAGCCGAGCCATATATAATGAAAGATCCATCTTCTGCATTTCTGTATGCTAGGTGGGTAATAGGAGACAGATGGACAGAAGCCGAACCATATATAATGAAGAATCCATTTTCTGCATATAACTACAAAGAATTCATAAGGGCACTATAATGATGAATTTATACGAATATCACACAAATCCAGAGACATTGCATGGGTATAAAGATAGGTTTAAAATCCCAGGATTCGCATATGAAGAAGCAAAACGAACAGGTAACTGGACAGAAGCCGAACCATATATAATGAAAGATCCTACATATGCATATCTGTATGCTAGGGATATAAGAAAAAAAGGAAGATGGCCAGAAGCCGAACCATATATAATGAAAGATCCATATTCTGCATATTGGTATGCTAGATATGTAATAGAAGGCAGATTTCCAGAAGCAGAACCATATATAATGAAAGACCCAGAATATGCATATATGTATGCTAGGGATATAAGAAAAAAAGGAAGATGGTCAGAAGCAGAACCAGCGATTGCTACATCGCATGTGGTTATTCGGTATGCCAATGATGTGATCAATGATGATGTAACCCACGGGTTCAAGAAACGATGGAAAGAAGCTGAACCATACATACTACGCGATGCGCAGAAATCAGCATTGTATGCAATTATGCTTAATACCCCCTGGGAGGAAGCAGAACCGATCATACGAACATCCAACTATTGGTGGGGTAGGTACGAAAGTATGGTTGAAGATAGTAATCACACCAGCATTGATGAACTAGAAGTAGCGTAATATCTATGTTCGGTTGAATCTCGACCCGATGCTAAGATCAGTGATTATATTCTTTTCCACTATATATTTCAGTAGCATTTTCGCCCATGCTGCATGTGCATCTGCACCATAATGCCACGAACCCCTAGTGACAGTGCTATAATCGTGTAGTTTAAGATATGCATCATATGTCCCATTATCTGTGTACGGACTGATGTAATTGTAACCCCATTCTACCCTATCATCTTCTCTAATCTTGCTAAAGTTATTATTGCAATTAAAGAAAATGGGGTTGATCTTGCGGTCTCCTAGCCAATCACGCAGTTCTTTGGCATTTTCATATGCTTCATATGTTTTTTGTTTCCAATCCACATTAGTAACAAATTCTTTGTACTTGTCTTTATGGCTAGCAGGGATATCATCAATTCCACTAGCACCGACCTGGTGATATTCACCATCAATAAACCATTCTTCTCGTTCCCACGTACTCCATCCAATAATAACTAGTAATTCATCGTATGGAGTTTTTGTATTATCAATCCAATCTTTTGTAGTGCGAATAATGCGAGTATTGCTTGCAGCACTCTCTGCATCACAAAAGAAACTATATTTTAGTAGTTCAGCTAATTTTTTGCCCCAACTAACATTAACATTATCTGGATGTGGTAATCTACCAAGCATTTTCAGTTTTGGGTCATCTTCTGCGAAAGCATGTGTGTTTGCTGCTTCCGCACCAGCAGTGTGGCTATCCCCATTTACATAAAGCATCATATTATTCTATTTTCTGTAATATGATTGATTAGGCAATCAGCCCAAATGGTATGTCCAGCTGCATCAAAATGATATTGATCATCTGGAAATGGATGGTGATTATTAACTCTGACAAGATAATCATACATTGTATAATCATCGTTGTATGGATGAATATATTCGGCAATATCATTGTCTAGTCCTTCTACTCGATCCAATGCGATGTAGTTATTCCACATAAAAAATTGAATATCGTGATCATATAACCATTCAATGTAGTTATGAATTTTTGAATTCCATTCGATTGCTTTTTGTGTCATGTAGCCGTGTGTATTATCTACCTTCTCCCGCCATTCATTATATCTAGATAGTGCATTGGGTGGAATGTCATTGAGTGAATACTGATCAACATTTACATATTCACCATCAATAAACCATTCTTCTCGTTCCCACGTACTCCATCCAATGAATACCATAAGGTCGTCTTGTGGGTCTTGATTGCTTACCCATTCATTTGTTCGTCGTATGATTTGGTCATTGCTTGCACCGAACCTAGCATGGCATTCAAAATTTAAACCAAAATGATCCATTATCTTGGTAGCAAAATTATCTTTGTCTGGTACATGTCCATCGGCTGTGCTAGCATCTTCTACATTGCTATCACTCATTATGAAATATTTTTTCATTTGATCGCTTCTGCTTGTTCGTATGTTTCCATCACTATATTACGGCATATATTTTGAAACCATTGATCAACTAATGTAGAGTCATCTTTGCCTTGGTATCCTGCTTTAATTAATCTAGCTACGAATATTTCATTCCAATCTAATTCAAATGCACCGTTGTTTAGGTCCGTTGGATCAACATCCATTGATATTACTTCAACCCATGGTTCTCCTCGTTCTGATGCTAATTCTTTTGCTGTTTTCAGTTCTTTTTTGTGTTTTCGTTTCTTTAACCATTCAATCATTGTATTTTTCCTTATATGTTGGAATTGGTATCATCTTATGTAAATTGGCATTGCGTATGTCTTTGTATTTGATGAGGTTAGCACATTCTCCGTCTGTTTTGGGAGTGATATTATTTTCATGATAGTACATTGCTTGTTCTAACTCTTGGTATGTTAATCCAAGTTGATCAATATCAGTTCTATTATCTTCCCAAAGTCCATCAGTTGGGATGGCATCAATGATTTGCTGATCAATACCCAATTCTTTTCCGAGATTCCATACTTCTGTCTTTGTTAAGTCTGCGATAGGTGATATATCAACACCACCATCACCATATTTTGTAAAAAACCCTACCCCGAAATCTTCTACTTTATTCCCAGTACCAACAACAATGCTGCTTGTACTTTGTGCTATTTGGTATAGATACATCATACGTAATCTGCTTTTACTATTAGCAAATGCCAATTCATTATCGTATATATCTGCTTTATCAACGAACACATCAAAAACATCGGTTAAATCTTTGTTATGATGTGTTATATTAATATGGTCATCCAATAATTGAGTTGAATGAAGAATACTCAATGAATGTAAATCTTCGTTTTGGTGGATTGGCATAGATACTACGGTTGTTGGTAACCCAGTATTTGCACATAATTTACTTACGACAGAACTATCAATGCCGCCACTAATACCAATAGTAAGTCCATTGATCTTATGTTTCGCTGTGTAATTTTCGATCCAACTTGATATTTTTGCAGATAACATAGTCATATTTTGGATACCTTTTGATCTCTGTGCTGAAACGAACAACATTCTTCATTCCCTTCTGACCCATACCTTCTATGTGCTTTGCATAGTTCTTTCTTCGGTAGCCATTCCCCATCATTCATATACACATCGGGTGGAATTACGGTTTCTTTCCCATCAAAGCATTCGGTGATAGTGATATCATTAGGGTCTTCTTTGTGTTTTTTAAGGTATCCGCAGATACCACATATAGTGTCACTAAACCAGTTGATCACGATATCATTATCACCTTCAAATACTTGCAGTGATGCCTGATATGTATATGGTAACCGTGGGTCTTCTTTTTTAATCCAATTATATCTATTACCAAAGAATCTTTTAAATAATCCCATTTTAATAATCCTGTTTCTCTGGTATAACACCTCTTATACCACCGCGTGGGTTCACCGTATCTCCGAGTCTACGTGGGATTAAATGTATATGGCAATGTGGGATTGTTTGCCCTGCCTGTTCGCCATCATTGATACCCATATTAAATGATGCGATTGTGTCATCTAGTGCTTCCAAGTATGTTTTTGCCCAGAATAATGCCTTATCCATTTCTTGCCGTTCACGTAATGCTAGGTCAAAATAAGATTCAACGTGTGCATATGGTATTACTAGGCAATGATGCTTAGTTACCGCATGTGCATCATATTTCACATAGCAAAAATGTCCTCTCCAGATGACTCCCCCCGTGCTGATATCTGGGGATGTTATTGTAGCTTCTTCTAAACAAAACGGACAATCTAATTCGTACATGTGTATTTCTCTCTATTTAAATTGGTAGGTTAAATTAACCCCTGTGTTATAATCTTCTTTGTCTGCAACTGTGGTTACTGTTACCGATGTGTCATCCGATGTGTATTTCCATCCAATACCAGCAAATATTTCAACTGAATTATTAATGCTAGTATCAGTGCTAGTATAGTACATTGACCCATCATTGTCAACGCTTGATGGTACATCCATATTTATTTTTCCAGCAAATGCCGTTGGTTTTATTCCACCATATAGATTGACTGCATCGTTATCCCATCCCATGACTGAATATACCGAATGAATAGTATCCACATCATTCACCAACCCAGGGTTATAATCTGTATTTGTATTCATTATGCCCAATTGTGTCCAGAACTTGTCTTTGCGCCATACTAGATTAGTATCAACGGTAGATGATCCATTCGTTTCACCCCAAATTCCTGACATTTGAATCCAAGGACTATTATCAGCTTCGGTATAGCTAATATTTACATCAATATTATTATACCAATTAAAATTATACCCAAATGAATAGTTATTCTCATCACTCATTGCATATGTATAGTTGTTATTTGTGATAGCTGTTAAATTGGCATATTTAATACCCCAAGATGCACCGTCGGTGTGTGATAGATGTGCTATATTGCTGTTATTTTCAGTTACTAATCCCGATAAATCAACCGTAAAATCTCGATCAAAACCATCCACTGCAATTACTGAACTTATTGCGCTTGTATCAATACCATCAAACGAAATACCCCCACCAACCGATGTTGTGGCACCTGTTCTGCCTGTGAGACTAATGCCCAAATTGCCAATTGGTCTTGTTGCTTGGTCTAAGTCCATTAACCCTTGCCCATGTGTATTAGCATTATAGCCATTGATGTTCTTATTCGCAGTCTGTAGTAATACTTGTGCGATATTTTTACCTTGCATG